>Ga0098042_1000206_pt1 | contig 22725 bp, 31 predicted proteins | sample 9_EtaG_FD_75066 | JGI IMG/M metagenome (GOLD analysis project Ga0098042, IMG submission 75066) | Marine viral communities from the Subarctic Pacific Ocean - 9_ETSP_OMZ_AT15188 metaG | ecosystem: Environmental > Aquatic > Marine > Oceanic | place: Pacific Ocean | collected 2015-01-10
AAAGGAGAGGTAGTAGTGATGTCATGAACAGAACAAAGAAAGCTGAAAACGAAAAGGGTCAGTTAGTTTTCAAGAGCATAACTAAAGACAGATATGTTTCCAGAGAAGAAGGAATAGAAAACTTCGCTAAGATTAAAAAAGATCTAGAGAAGATAGTATTCAAAATAAACATAAACAAATGAATCCATTTGAACAAAACTCTATTCACTTAAACAGTGCTGGCTACAAGTTTGGTATAGCCAAGTTGGATGGAGCAGTAACTCAGTCACTGTTGGAGCCTATGTTTGGCAGGATAGACTCATTAGCTATCGTGCCAGTATGGGTGAACCCTGACAGGACTACTAAGGAAATGTTGTATGCAATCCTTGGTAGCGAACCAAAGATAGGTGAGAACAAAGAGGTAGCTATACCTCAGATCGAGGTGAAGCACCTTATATATTCAGAACCAGTAAAACTTTAGGCACTCTGGTAGTAGCACTATTAAGAAGTGCTTGGGGTGTTTCATTGGTGTTTCATCCTTTTATAGCCACCAGTGTGCTTATTCATTTTCAAGATTAATAAACAGCAATGAACAATAGTATGCACAAACCTAGAAAAGTAACACTGACATTGAGAAAAATGTTGGATGACAAGAAGCTAAAGCAATTGTCAAAGAAGAAAAGAGTATGTCTGAAGAAAAGAATAAGCTTGGGAATATCCTGACAAGAAAGACCTACATAAAAGTAAGAAGAATTTTATCTTGCGATAAAGGTATAGACAGAACGCTGGACTCTCTTCGTGAGCTATACAATGAACCCAAAGTTCATAAGAGAATAGTCAGGAAAGGATGGTCTCCTGAAGTCTTGGCAAGGTGTACACTTACATCGTTTAAGAAATGATTTCTACAAAGTTAAGATCCTCACTTTGTAGTTAGTGAATAAGCAGGATCATTTTATACTAATACTAAAATGCAAGTAACAGTAAAGTACGGACTGGAGCAATCAGCTACAGTGAGAGTCGAAGAAGGAACTACAATCGGGCAAGTGCTCGACAAGGTTCGAGACGCATTAGGGTTTGGCTGTAATGTCAAAGCCCTAATTGATGGCAGTGCACAGCCTTTGGGCAATGCAGTGAGTGATGGTGATACCATCGAAGTAGAAACCGCAGCCAACTCTAAGGCTGCATAACACTGACTGGTTTTAACAGACTAGTCTTTTAGGAGCAGAACTGCATCCCCTCATGGGTAATTCCGTGAGGGGATTTCTGTTTTTATACATGATTAAAATAAAATATTAAATGATATGGAACAAAACGAATTATATTCAGAAATAGTTAGCGGTCAGCATTTTGTAATGACCGCTGATGGATTCTATGAAATGACATACAATGCTAGACCTATTGGTAGGCAGCATGACGCACTTAACTCGATACATGATTCAGTTAAGATTGATGCAGGTGTTATAGGTGAAGTTGCTGGATGCCCGACAGCGTTGACTATCGGGGCAGGAGGCAACATGCACATCACAACGACTAAACTTAAGAAGCTCAGGCTAAACACTAGCTATGATGTAATTGAGAGAGAGATTGACGGCTCACCTAATAAGTGGCTGTCACCAACCTTCTGTAACACACGAGAGAACAACAGTGAGAACCTTTGTCTTGAATGGATTGTGCCTGATAATATTCAGCTATTCATCTCGTTCTTTATGAAGAAAGAAGGACCAACTTATCGTCCTGAAAATGCATACTTATACGCAATGTACAAGTTGGATGATGGCATTGTTGGAAAGACAACACATGTCATTCCAGTGTCAAATCTATATGAAGATTCAAGGGTTTGTTTCGGTGAAGAATTTGCGTCAGGCAAAACTGCTCTGAGTACATGTCAAAAGAATATAGATTTATTCTACGCTACCCCTTGGAACAGTGACATAAGAAGTAGTAATCACGGAAACTCTACTAACTTCTTTCGTTACAGCGTAGACACTAACGAACAAATGCAAATGATTGGAGATCCTGTGGATAACTCAAGAACTTTTAGTCACTCAACTATTAATGAAATTAATCACATTCAACTAACAAACCTATGACAAAAACAGAAGAAGTAATGAAGGCAATGGGAGATTCTCAAACGATATTTGGAATACAAAATGTCAGGTCTCACATAAATGAACTTTGTGCTAGTGGAGGGTTCGATCATGTAGACTACAGAGGGAGATCCGTATCATTCAAAGACTTACAATCTGCTATTTATAGCGGGACCGATTACACCCACTTCAAACTTATGAGGTGGTGTGTAGAGTATGGGTATCAAGAGCATTTGGGCGTTGATATACCTGATGAAATGGTCAGCTTCCTAGATAACCCAAAGCGTTTTGTTAAGCGTGCGATTGATGGTAGTTCACAAGATAACTGTCATAGATTGTTTAGCGAACTAATAAAAAGAAGATAAATAATATGGATAAAGATACAAAAAAACTAGTCATCCGTTTATGTGAACACATTAAAAGACTAAGAGAACAATCATCAGAGTCTATGTATATGGGAGATGGTTTATGTGAGTGGTGGTCTATTCAAGATCTTAACAAGTTGTTTAAAACAGCAGGTAAGATACAAGAAAAAATAAATAAAAATGATTGATAAAATAATGGTGATAGGTGCGGGAGGTGTGGGCTCATGGCTTATACCTGCCCTGCAAAAACTACGACCCGATGATTTCATCGAGGTTTGGGATGGTGACATCCTTGAGGAAAAGAACATGGACAGGCAGTTGTTCGATGAAGAACATATAAACAGCAACAAAGCATGGGCTATCAAGAAAAAGTATGGCGGGTTAATTGGAGCAGTTTCAAGGTACTACACACATGGAGCAGAAGCGACTAGGACAACAAGTCATTCAGTAATTTTTGGCTGTGCTGACAATCACCCTGCTCGCAAGGAGATACTGAAAACAGCAGATGAAACTGGGTGCAAAGTTATTATAGGTGGCAACAGTTACACTGATGCTGATGGTTATTACTACGATAACTTATGGAAAGATACTCCCTGTGATCCGAGAGTCTATTACCCTGACATACTTACTGATGAAACAGGTTCCCCTGTCCATGCAGAAGGATGTACTGGTGAAGCACAGAGGGAGACTCCTCAATTAGTGTTAGCTAATTACTGGGCGGCAGCACATATGCTTCATCTCTTCTGGTACCACACACAGATTGCTCCGAATCTAGATCGGAACTGTGAACTGTACGAAAGGATGAAAAGTAACATGCCAATGCTTGAGCGAAACTCTGCATACAAGTTTGAAACACTGACAGTAGACATACTAAAAAAACAACATGAAAAATAAAACAATAGAACAAATGATTCCTGCAAGTGTATTAGCATTAGTCAGGAATGCCCCCAGCAACCGCCTCACTAGAGGTAGTGTAAGGGCCGCTATCAATCTGGTGATACCAGAGGTGATAACTACAACGGAAGACATGGAGAAATACATAGTTGCTAACTATGACGAATCCAAAATTGTTGTTACCCCTGAAGAAAGAGCGAGAGAACAAAGGGAACTAGAACGTAATAATACGATGCGAAGACGAGCAGAGGAAAGGGAGAGGCTGGAACGTGAATCCCTTGGTTCTTTTTACCTTGAAGTAAATGAAACAGAATATGGATCTGCAAGTTATACATGTAATGTTAATTACAACAATCAATTATATATTAATCCTGATGACATTGCTGGTGCAGAAACAAAACAGGAAGTTATAGATAGGTTATCAACAAAAGTTAACGAAGAATACGATAATAGTGGTCCAGATAATTCTGATGAATACGACTATGATAATCATGATATCTGTGATCACGATAATTATAATGACGAAACTGATTACGAATACATGTGGGAACAAAATAAAGAAAGAATAGCTGCGTGCTTAGGTTTAACAGTAGAGGAAATGGAAGATGAATAAACTAATCATACACAAAGATAAGGTCTACAAAGCGATTGAGTCACCATTTTATAATGGTTACGAGCCTGTGGACATAAGCGAAGACGAGCCAACACTGGCATGGAAAGGTGGCAAGATACCTATTGCTGTTTGGCATGAAGTGTTGTCGTTCTTCAAGTGGTCTTACGACGAGACTAAATCCGAGACGCAAGTGCGTCTGTTGTACCACCCTGAAAAAAATCAATGGGTGGCTTGGGCGTTCCCTCAAGAACATGGAACTGGCATGACTGCCAAAGAGATAGATGGTGAAGAGAAAGATAAGCAGCGAAGTAAGTTTGCTGGATACACTGCTTGTGGAACTGTTCATCATCACTGTAGTGCTGGAGCATTTCAGTCTAGCGTCGATCATAATAATGAGATCAATCAAGATGGTATCCATCTTACCGTAGGTCACATGGATAAAGATGAGTATGACTTAGACGCGAGAGTTTGCAGGAAAGGGGTCATGTATGGATGTAACCTCGGCGAATGGTTTGATTACCCTGATAAATGGAATGGGGTGATTCCAGCTAAGTATATATCTCCTGCCCTTGAGGAACAATTGGTTACTCCACCATCAGAGAGTTCTTTTCCAGATGAATGGAAAAGCAACCTGATCAAGGTGCAAAGAAATCCTGTTACTAATTACAGTTATTCACACAATCGACGTGGTAGGGTTGGGTTCCAAAACAGTTATTCCAATACTACTCCTTGGCTTAATTCACAAACTAATCTTGATTTACCTATTGATTACACGGACAAGGAAAAGATGGATGCTGTGCGAGAGTTCGTAGCTATTGCTACTGATGAAAAAGAACCAATGCATTTTTCAATTGATGAATTACAAGGAGCTTACATTTATGCGGCTTGCCCTGAATTCTTAGATCAATTCAGTAAATTGATTACTAAATTTGATATTAGTGAGCAAGAGCTAGGAGATATGATTGATGAAATAGAAAACCAAAGGCTTGATGATGAAGCATTAGAACTAGATAAAAAATACAACAATAACGAGCCGATAAATCACTGGAGTATAAATGATCAATACTAAAAATCATGGGCATATTAACGGAACAGGAAGTGTCAGACAATGGTAGTCCTATACTGTTTGAATTAGAGGTAGATACAGAAAGTTTAGATGAACTTTTATTTGAGTTTGGGATAGTTCCTTGCCATCTCCACAGAAACCTGGTTGTTGATAAGCTAACAGAATCAGCAATGCAGTGGATCAGAGATAATATCGAAGAGCTATCAAAAGAATTAGATAACAATAACTAAAGAAAATCCCCCGCCCGTAAGAGCGAGGGAGCAGAACAGGATTTCTGGTTGTATGACTACCAGATGTCTGAAAGAGCAGCTTAACAACGCTGCTTTTTTTGTGTCCACAACAAAATGAAAAAACAAAATGAATGAAAAAATACATATAACAAATAGGCCAAATCATATAACTGAACATTGGCTACAAAGAATGAACAACTACGGTAATCATTACCAAAGGTATCGAGCAAGCCTTCGTAATGCTGGGTCCATGAGAATGGATCAAACATACATAGAACTGCTTAATATATTACCTCCTGATGAGGATTATCCAATTGAAAGGAAAATGTATCTAGAACCATGTGATTATTATAATTCTTATAGCAAGACACTAAATACTTGGAAGTACTTTAAGGTGATGTACTACCCACGGGCCTTCAACGAAGAACCTTTTGTTGTCTGGGCTAGAGATGGGCGGATCAGAATAGATCCATATTGCCATTCAGAAAGAGCCATTGCTTCTAGGTTGAACTTGCTTATCACAAAAGGAAGGCAACACAGAAGAGATTGTGCTGTTGAAATGCAAGGGATACTGCGTGTCGGAAGGCATGGCTTCACTAACTTCACCTCACATCGAGGTCGGGTTCACTACCGTTTCCATGATGGAAGTATGCTGCCTGTCACGAAAGGTGATGTGTTTGACACGAACACACTTGAAGTCCACAGTCGCCTGCTCGCTGGAAAACCTCCCCTGACCAGCTTGACCGCTGATATTGATAGTTGCCCGATATCAGACAACAAGCTCCAGCTATTCAAAGAAGCACCACTCAATCCAAGCATTCGCTCTGCTATCAGAAGCGAAACGAATGTCGTGTTGCCAGACACGGTAACAGACGAGCGTTCACTACAAAGATTCTTCAGACAACAACGGATGATTGTATCCGAGGAAGGAGTATGGGCTGTATGATCAGTGAAGTTATGACGGACATCTGTTCAGTATGTGCGAAATGCCAAGAGTATGGAACCATGTCAGATATCACTGAGGAAAGTTTCGATTTAATATGTGATGACTGCTTGGAAAAAAACAAGATCATTTGGGCCTTGGAATATGTGAAGTCTAACATGGATCACATCGAGGAGTTAGCGGACTCATGGATTGATCCTAGATGGATTTTATCAGAAGAGGAAGTAGACAAAATAATAGAAAAGGTAAAAGAAAAATGGCAGATAAAGTAAAAGCACTAATCATTGATCCCTTTCTTCAGAACATCTATGAAAAGATGTTTAAGAAAGGAGACATAAAACAAATACAAGAAGCAGTAGGTGGAAATTACTTCACCTCTGCTGGCACGTTCGACAACTTTGATGTTCTGTTTGTCGACGATGAGGGATTGTTTAAAGACAATCAGAAGTTCTTCACTCTCAAGGAGCTTAACTCACAACCACTCGCAGGAGTTGGAGTAGTCATGGGTGGCAATAGTGAGACAGGTGACACTGAAGATGTGAAGATAAACGAAGTAGACTTAGCCCTTAAAGTTGAATGGCTAGGAGAATTAAAACAGTAATGGATAATCAAATAATTAATATATCAACATCTGGTCACGGACTAGACACACACATAGATGGAAGGAAAATTGGAGAGCAAATCTCTAAAAAGACTAAGGAAAACATCTTATCTGGCAGGTGGGAACCAGTCACCAATACAGAAATACAGATGCTTCGCGAACACAGACAACAACAGAAATTAAAAAAATGTTAAAAAAAATTTGCTATGGGTGTACTGCTATTGTATGCCTATTCGCAGTCCTGATGCAGATGAAGGCAGCTCCTAGCGAAATCAAGGGCATTGCTTCTTGGTACGGGGAGGAACTTAGGGGTCGCCCCACTGCTTCAGGCGAACCATTTAATCCCGATGATATGACGTGTGCAATGTGGGATATTCCGTTCGGAACTATCGTCACCGTTACACTTGGTAATAAGAGCGTCAAAGTCAGAGTGAATGATCGGGGGCCAGCCAAAAGGTTGGGAAGAAAAATTGATCTGTCGAAGGCAGCGTTTGAGAAGCTGACTTCATTGGAGGCAGGTTTAGTAACAGTAAAACTAACGTATAAAAGAAAGGAATAAAGCGAAATGAAAAAGCAAGTTCGTATAAAAAATGCAGAGTCAGCAGAAGCTCTGATTAAAGAACTAGATAGAACCAATAATCGTGTGGCTAACATACATGCAGAGTTGGTTGAACGTGGAGAAGTGAAACATGAGTTCCACTCTCCAGTAATGAACTCAATATATACTGAGATCACACCCCAATCAGCATCTCACATTTTGAAAAACTTCAACGGGGGAAAAGGGGCTGATGCAACAAACAGGAACCAGTCTAAAAACAGTGCTATCAAAATAGCAAATGACATTAAGGAAGGAAACTTCCACGGATACATATCTACAATCGTGTTCGATGACGAGGGTATATTGATGGATGGCCAGACAAGGCTTCAAGCCGTGCTTACTTCAAAGGAGTCATGCGAAATGCACGTTCTTATGGGAGTTCCTAGAGACGGGATGGTTAAAATTGACATAGGTAGAAGGCGAACTAATGCAGATCGCTTCAGGTTATCTGGAGTCTTCGGGCATGTGTCAAACACACAGGCATCAAAAATCGAAATGATATCAAGGATGTCTGTTGCGGCTGGAAGACCTGACGGGACAAGAAGAGGTAAACCTTTTGCAAAGGTTAAGCATTTGATTAGTGATCAAGATATTATAGAAGAATCAGAAAGGTTGTCTGTACCGATAGAGTACATGACGATTACAAACCCTTCACAGAAGAAAGAGCTAAGATGGTTTCCTCTTTTGGTTGGTATTGCTCAGTGGTGGGTCGAGTGTGATTCATCAGGTGTCCCTCAAGAAAATGAGGCCCAACAGTTCTACGACCAGATAGTCAGCGGTCTTGATTTAAGAGTTGGAGACCCAATACATATTCTCAGAGAGAAATTAGTTGATACTAACTGGGCGAAGTTAGGACACAATCTACCTGAAAAATATGCTCTTGCTTATGGCTGGACTCTCTACTCAATCAATAAGCACACGAATGCTACCCCTATTAAGAGACTGACCAAGCAAACAGTCAGTTACGAATTGGAATTACTATGAGTCTAGCTGCATTGAAAGAACCTGAGCAGGATGCTTACACGGGCAACAAGTTGGACTACTTCAAAGACCTAATGATCTCATTCGATGATGAGGTTAAGGTAGCATATGATCACCCCAACCTATACGGGGGTGATTGCTCTACTTGGAGTAAAGGTCTTAATCAGATTCGACTGTCACTAGCACACATCGAGTCAGCTATCGAGGACTTGCAGGATAGGTTGCAGGATAGGAGGGACTTCGATGAGTAAGTTCTACAAATTACAGTGGAAGGATTCCACAGAAGGATGGCTATGTTCTTGGGCAACCACAAAGAAAGACGCTAACACTCGTAGGCGTGCAGTTCTAAATGATTACAAGAACAGGCCAAAGGAATACAGCGAGCCTGTCTCTATTACTGAGGTTGAGATACCTAATGATAAAGCAGGGTTAGCTGGATGGTTAGACAGGAACTACAACAGAGAACAGTCTCGTACTGGTCGTTGGAGTTAATGGATAAAGTTATAAAAGAAGTATTGAGTGAGGCAGCAGATGCCTTATTCAAAATGTTAGAGGAAGATTCAATAGGTGTACATCCTGCGTGGATTACACTTTCTAAAATTGATTACATAATAAATCGTGAAAGAAGAACATCTAATATTAATGAGGCAGTGCTACTTAGACATACTAAGTTCACTGACAGAGGAGGGGTGTATAGATGTAGCCCAAAGGTACAAGACCATACAAGGTCTGTTGGAAGTATTCAGGAATGAAGACAAGAAGTTTTACGACGAAAACATTGAACAAATATTAAAGAAAAGTACTGATATAAATGGACACAGAAAAACAAGAACAAATTGGTAAGTGGTCTGAGAAAACATTAGATCATGTAAACGAGATGGCTAAAGATGGTTTAGAACCTCATGAAGCTGCATACATCCTCAACGACATAGCTGTATCGTTAGCAATAGAATGTGGAGGATTAAGTGGCGTTGCTATGATTGGTGGTTTCATTCAAGAGCACGCAAACAAAGTGCTCAATAGTAAGGAAGATAAAGCTCAAGAGTTACTTGACGATGCTGACAGTTCAGGAAATAGCACAGAGACTGAGGGTTGAGCACAAGACTGTGCGTTCCCTTATCAAGTCTGGTAAGCTAAAAGCTGTCAGGCTAGGTAGATCGTTAAGGATTAGGGAAGCTGACTACGAGCAGTTCTTGGAAGAGAACCTCGTTAAGGCATGATCGCCCAGAACTTCTTGGCCACTCACCGAGAAAAATGAACAGCAATAAATGCAATACAAATACTGGACACCAAAATATTGGTGTGTTAATGAGTCCCAAGTGCAACAGTTATAAAAATAAAAATAAATTAAAAATTAATTTGTTATACGGGTGTACTGTTACTAAACTTTGGGTGTCGATGTAGAGGTCGACTATGAGTAATAAGGAGAAAAAGCAATGGCTAATCAACGACACCCAGACCGCAGAAGATGGGATCACTTTGTTAATATGTTAAAACAAGATGAAGGAAAAACTATTAAACACATGGAACTGGAGCATAAAAAACAAATGAAAAATCATCATGGTAAAGATGAGTCTGTGTCTCTTAAGTAAACTTATGGCAGTTATAACAATTAATAAAAATTTACACAGTAAACTAAAGAAAGCCTGCAAGGATAAAGGTGTGAAGATCGGCTATGCAGCCGAGCAGGCTGTAGGTATTTACTTGTCAAATTTTTTTGACAAAGGTAGCAGTACACAATCAGCACATAAGGCTGCTAGTAAATGATTCGAGATGATTCATCTAGTAATCCAGGGGCATGGACACATAGCCAACTTCAAGAATTGCAAGGCTTGTTGGAGGAATATGTTAGTCACAGCCCCAAAGGCAAAAAAACAGATGACATCAATCGTAAACGATTTCGTATCACAGTTGACCTCCTTGTATCAGACAATCGAAGGCGAGACCCAGACGGAGCAATCAATACAATCATGGATTGCCTCGTCACTGCCATTAGACGACTCGGTGAGGGAGATAGACGAGGTAGTGGTGCGAGTAAAAAGAGCTCCCAAAGGAAACGAAGGGGCAATAATAGTAATAAAGGAAACTGAAAATGCAGTTCAGGAAAGCAACAAAGAAGTCAGCTAAACTTAGAGCTGGCCTATATGCACCATCAGGTGCAGGTAAGACCTACACTTCTCTACTAATAGCCAAAGGGTTAGGCGGGAAGACAGCGGTCATAGACACGGAGCATGGAAGTGCGAGCAAGTATTCAGACTTGTTCGATTTCGATGTCTGCGAATTGGACTCCTTTAATCCAAAGGAGTTAATCAAAGGCTTGGAGAATATCCCTGCCTCATACGAAACAGTAATCATTGATTCCATGTCAGCGTTTTGGCAGGGAGAAAATGGAATACTACAACAGGTGGAGAACGCAGGTAAGCGTAGCCAAGGGGGTAACTCTTTTCGAGCTTGGGCTGATGTGTCTCCAATACTAAACCGAATCAACGATCTGGTAATGGGCGCACCCTATCATGTCATCACGACACTCAGGGCCAAGACTGAATACGTTGTCGAACAGAACGAGAAGGGCCGTGCTGCTCCTAGAAAAGTTGGACTCGCTCCTGTCTACAAGGATGGGTGGGAATACAACTTGGACTTCGTGGCACGCCTCGACAATGACAACACTCTCATTGTTGAGAAGACTCGTATCCCTGAGTTTGCTGGTGCTGTTATCAACAAACCAACAGAGGATATAGGTAAGCGTCTAGCCAATTGGTTAGGCCAAGGCGAAAAAGTTCCAACTCCACTGGAGCAGTTGCAAGTATTAATAGCTGAAGTTAGTGACGCTGATGCGTTTATTAAACTAGCTAAAGATCGAGAGCATATAGATGAATCAGTTTCTGATCTATCTAACGTGCCAACTGAGAAGGTTAATTTCTTCATCAGTAACTGGAACTCAATCGCTCCGCTACTCAAGGCTGCTTAATGGCTTACGTTAAACCAGACAACTCTGCTCATTGGTACACTGGAGATGGTGAACCAAGGCACACTAGAGACAACGGCAAGCCTACAACCTTGAAGGATGCTAGGGTTGAGGGGTTATTTCCTAGTGTGACTTCTATCCTTAACATCATGTCAAAGCCAGCACTTGAAAGCTGGAAGATAGAACAGGGAATACTCTCTGCTTTAAGACTTGAACAAGGAGAAGATGAGACCACTGACAAGTTTGCTAAAAGAATTGTAGCAGACATGAAGGTTGCCACATCTGTAGCAGCTACGTTTGGAACAAAAGTTCATAACGCTCTTGAGCATTACAATATAGACCGAACCGAACCAAAGGAGGATGACGAAGTCTATCCTTGGTTCGTTGAGTACAAGCCTTGGTTTGATAAAAATATAACCAAGGTTCATCAAGCAGAAACCGTGCTGGTTAATCAACAGCACGGCTATGCTGGCACAGTTGATTTGGTTGCAGACCATTTATTGTGGGGTAAGTGTGTAATTGATTTCAAAACACAAGGAGTCAAGTACAAGCCTCGCTTCTACGATACATGGATATACCAGTTAGCTGCTTATAAACAGTGCATAGAGGGAGACACAAGCTGTGTCTCGTTAATAATAGATTCCAAGGCTCCATCTAAACCTGTCGAGAAAGTATGGGGAACAGATGAAGTCAAGGATGGCTGGGAGATATTTAAACTATCTAACCAGCTATATCAGAAAACAAAAAACTACACACCTCCATTAAAGGAGGTATTCTAATAATGTATAATAAGTTAATAATAATGGGCAACCTAGTCAGGGAGCCAAGCTCAAAAGAGATCGGTAAAGACCTGACTGTTTGCAACTTCACAGTAGCAACAAACCGCAAACGTGGTGAGAACGAAGAAGTAGCATATGTAGATTGTGCTGCTTTTGGTAAGCAAGGGGAGACGATCTCCAAGTACTTCAAGAAAGGTGATCGAATCCTAGTTGAAGGACGCTTACGATCTGACAGTTGGGAAACTGAAGACGGTCAGAAGCGTTCTAAACTAAACACCATCGTTGAACAGTTCTCCTTCGCTAACGGAGGAAAGAAAGAAGACGAAGGCGAAGCAGCTCAGCAAACGCTGACTAATGCTGCCGCTGCTAGCAATCCATTCTAATGGGTAGTATAGCCGACAGTAACATTGGAATGTCGGCCATTCTTGGAATGGTTCTCCATGAGCACGGCGGTCGGGTAACACTGACCGCTGGGCTTGTGAGGGAATTCATGGAAATGTGTGATGATACAAAACACTTTGTAGATATTAAGTCTGATAATCAGAGTCAAATAATAGTCACATCTATACATGAAAAAACAGACGGATCAATTGATGAAACTTATTTGGGTATTGATTATGAAAAAGAATATCCGAAGGGCTGCTTATCCAAGTTCGGGTAAAAAAGATTAATGAAAGATACTGTCTCTACATTAGAAGCATCGGAGGAATTGACTCCCCAGCAGGATCAAGACTTGAGCGTAAAGACCCAATCCCAATTGACAGATGGAGGTACGACTCAAGAGAAGATGCAGATCGAGCAGCAGAATTACTCCAAAGATACATCAACGAATACGAAGAAAAAAAACAAAAACGAATTAAGAAAAACAAACGATTGGAAGAACAGGAAGAGAGACTCAAAGACTACATTTACAAGATCAATGTCGCTTCTAGAAAAACTAGATAAGATGCCTCCGTTTTTGTGCAGGTTACTTGCACGGAGAAAAGGAAAGTCACTATCAAACAGACAGCTAGCTTCTGACCTTGGTGTGTCTATAAGAACTATACAAAGGATATCCGAAAAGAAATCTTGGGAAGATGTTCCTGTCGGTTTTGCACAGAGATTCAGTAACGTATGTGGAGTGGATTTACTTAGGCAAAACAAGAGCATGGACTACTTCAAACGCCGTAAGTTTAATCACATAAAGAAGTCTCCGAATGTAAAATATTTCAACAAACTATTAAAGATATGGAAAGAGATGTGACATCAGCAGAAATGTTATCTCGCTTAAATCAATTTATTAAAGAGCGAGAATCAGAAGGGGCGATAGGCAACAACACTACTAACTGGGGCTTAGTAAAATTTAGGGAAGGTGTTGTTGAAAATGAAATAAACGGCGATAAGGATGAAATAATAGATTATATTAAGTCTATTAAATCTAGATACAAACCATCCAGTGTAAACAGGATAGCTAATAGTATTAAAGTGTTTTCAAATTGGCTTAAGAAACGAGGATATAAAGAGGACGATCTTATTGAAAAGTTCCCCCATAAGCTCGTTAGCGTACCAAAGAAACCTATCGTAACATTTACAAATGAAGACTATGAAAGATTAAAGTTAGCAGCAGAAGGTACAAGTCTTTACTACTTGATTGTAGCTGGCTGGAACACGGGTATGCGATTGATTGACTGTGCTACTCTTAAGTGGAAAGAGATAGACCTTAAAAGAAAAGTAATAGTTCGCAAGCCAAGCAAGACAGAAGAGTATGAAACTGTTGTAGAAATACCTATGTCAAAAGAGTTGTATAATCTTTTATCTGAAATGATATTAGTTAGGGATAGTTCAGATTACTTATGCGAACACTTAGCCTTTAAAGCAATGGCTGGTGATTTATCAAAACACTTTAGGTATTTCTTAAACAGAAATAAATTATACGATAAAGGTAAAACCTTTCACGCCTTCAGACGTACAGCTATATCAAGGTGGCTGTCACATCCTAATGCAGACATCATGACCGTAAGACATCTTTCAGGCCATAAAGATGTAAAGAGCTTGATACCTTATTTCCATCCTAGCATGGACAAGAAAAAACTAATAATGGATATAGTTGAATGATCCAATACCCGACAGTCGTACTTGGTGAATCCGACATTAAGTTGGCAAGAGACAAGTCGTCTGAGCTGGTTGAGTTCTTCAGGCCAAGGATAATAAAAAACCAAAGATCAGGTTCACATATACAAGATGTAGAACAACGCCTTAAACGACTTGAAAGAGATCAGCTTACTGGTCAGCTAGCTCAACTAGGAGGGACTATATACCTAACAGGCAGTGACAACATGTACAGAATACAGAGATGGAACTGTATGAGAACTCCAGAGAAAGGTGACGGAGGATATGATATATTGGGTTTAACCTTAGACTTTAAAGGATCAAGGCTTAGGCCTAATTGGAAACCAACACAGTACCTTCTACCTGTCAGACAAAACGAAAGGAAAGAGGGATGGACTTACGGATTGGTAGTAGTGGATTTTCACAAAGGAGATGCACACTGCCATATCATGGGGTGGATATCAGATAGCGAACTTGAAGGGAAGTATCAGGAGAGCGGTCAATTCTCTGGGGCATACACTGTCGCCAATAAAGATCTTCATCCATTTCCAAATATGAGATGGGAATTATGAAAGCACTAATAGGACATATAACAAAAGTTAAGAACCTAAACAGGAAGACTAACGCTAATCATCATTATTACAGCATATGGACAATGGACGAAGGAAAACCTACACCATTGTTAATTACTAATACTGAACTAGATTCTTTAAAACAAAGAGCTGACAAAAACAAAGTTGATTTACCTTTGTTACAAGTTCCAATACCAAGGAAAAAATCATTCTTTGAAAGACTCTTTGGATAATTCAGCAGTGAACCAACTAGTTGGGCAACTAACTCTGCTGAACCCCTGCCCCGCGAGTGCGGTGAGTAGGGGGAATTTTATACGCAAAGCGTATGGTATCACAGGAGATCTGTGGGCACTGGGTTTGTATAGTTTTTTGCGGCTATACTTTGAGATGTACCCAATCATGAAACAAAGCTTTGCGTTATTTTTAAAAAGTCTGGGTGTCTCACCCTCCAAATCCCGTTCCTCACGGGTTAACAGACAATGGTTAAGGACGTTAAACAGGCATCCAGACTTATAATTTAAAATGAATAAAAGATTACCAACCGAAATAGATATACTTAATCTTACATACAAGATTAATTGGATGTCTCCACCAGAAGAATCAGGGGCTGAGCAACTTGGTCTATGCGATTTCCAAGCTCAAGTTATATCAGTAACTAAAACAATGCCTCGACAATTAAGAGCAGAGACATTGCTTCACGAAATCATACACGCAATTAATCACGGGATGGGTGCTCCCAACAAAATAGACGAAGAGAAGTTCACAACAAAAATGTCTATTGGAATAGCTACTTCTATTAAGCAGAGCCCAGATGTTTGGAAGTGGATAATGAAAGAGATTACTTTTAAACCCCGTAAATCTTCCTCAAGCTAGACCGCCTTAACCTTCCTACTCCAGATCCTCGCCTAGTATCAAACTCTGCACCTCTACCTTTTCCTCTAGTTCTTCTGGGTGAATCTAAGCTTACACCAGAGGTTGAATAGCTAGGTGAACTGAATCTATTAGGGCTACCTCCAAGCAATATATAACCCTTGTTAAAGTTATTTTCTGTTACCTTAAAGGCATCTTTAGTTTCCTTGCCGTAGCCGTCTTCAATCTTCTTAAGAATATCTTCTCTCATGCCAAGACTAATTGAGCCTTTCAAATTTTTTCTCCAAGGATCTTTACCCCAGTATGCTTGCTGAACATATTTTATTGGGTCTTCCTTCTCCATTTCAACAGCAGCTTGTATTGCCTCAGTTCTTTCATTCTTAAACGAATCCCAATCTCCTACTGCTGCATATCCCACAAGGTTTCTTATATGTGGAGTTACTGGAGTTGCATATCCGCCGCCGCTATAACGCCTCTCTTTTCTGAACTCTTTCTCTGCGTATGTAGAAATTAACCTGCCATTATTGGTGATGTCCTTATGGCCTACAGCAACTGGAGAAACCAAATCAATTAACCCTCGATGAACGGGGCTGCTGAAAATTGATTTAGCAGTAGCATCTATTCTATAGAGAGGGTCTCCTGTTTGAGTTACCCCTGAGATATAGTTGAATCCTTTCTCAATCAAAGACTGATAAAACAAATCAACACCCGAAGAAGCTTTAGGTGATGACCCCATCGTGCCTGCAATTAAATTGACAGGTATGTTTGCTATAGGGAAAGAAGCCATTGCGTACTGAGCCCAAGCTGCTGCCTGATCTCTTAGCCCGTCCTCTTCCCAAGGGTGTTTGTTTGCCGCGACCTCGCCGTAAAGCAGCATCTTCAGCATTCTAATTAACTCTTCACCCCCTCCGTAATACATGGCTCCCATCGTTAAGAAACCAGAGATAGCTAAAAACTGTTGGAACCTTAGTCCATCTCTGCTCCACCATTTCGGATTACCTTTTATGGATCGAGAAAGCCAAAGGTTAGAGTTATGAAAAGCTGAAAAACTCCAACCCCACAACCTCCAAAGAACAGATATGTCTGGGTTGTTTGTTAATGCAAGAGACCTGCTGCCTATTGTGTTTGTGTTCTCAGAAAACAACGCAATGCCAAGCCTTCCTGTTGCATCATCACTTAAGAAGCTGGCGTTCTTGTCAGTGTCTAGTTGCTTTAAGAAACTTAATGCTTCTTTGTGAAAGTCTAGCCCAGATTGAATGAACAAGTCCTCAAGGTTCTTCATGTTGCTTTCGTTGGCCTTAAACAAGAAACCATTTGAGAACAAGTGTTCTGGCTTAATCACCTCAAGCTTCTCTCTGTCGAAAGCTTTATCTGGCTCATTATAAATCTTCCAAATCATCTCGCTTCCAAAAGTGTCATGCATTTTTTTAAGTCGAGTATCTAATATTTTAGCAACAACATTTGCCTGTCTATAAGAGATGTTGTTACCTGTCATATCAAACATCCTTGGAGCATAATTAGTTCCTGTTTCAACTAAAACAAACGATGCTTTATTGGCGTACTCAACTGCCTTCATCCTAAGCTTGCCAAACTTTTTATCCCTTCTTCTTTTTAGATCGTCTTCTCTCTCGATTCTTCCCCTTGTTTCTGGGGATTCCCACCAGTTATCGAACCTGAAACCAGTATCTCTTCTTATTCCGTAGCCTCGCTCAGCAATGTGGCTAAGTGCACCGTTTATCTTAAATTGTCCAATAGCAATTTCTTTTGTCCAAGCCTCGTCAAAGGCTTTAGTTAAAAACTTACGCATTGCTGATCTGGTTCTTGAACCCTTGGACTTAGCAAACTCTACAGCACCGTATCCAATTCCAGTACCTAGTCCGTATGCTGTCCTACCTCCTAGCTCAAGTAATGCCTTTCCTAGATTAAGAACTGACGAAGCATTAATCCTAAAGTTAAAACCAAATATAGATTGAAGTCTTAAGTTTGTTCTGGTCGGGGTTCCTATTAAGTTTCTGATTCCAGTAGTTGAAGACATCAAAGCAGCAGCAGTTAAGTCATTAAACGCAAGCATCCCCACACCTGAGAACATAGCCTGCTCATACCTTTGATCTCTCTGCTGTATGCCTTGTAATAGATTAGACAAAGTTTCTAACTGGTTTATATCTGTCTTAAGAGTATCGTACTTAATATAATTTTCACCAGATAAAGCCTCGTCTCTTTTCTTCTTATCAAATCCCTCTATGTTCTTGTTATACTCAGCAGCTGCATTCCTTAAATACTGCTTAACATTGTCAAGGCTAGACGAGAACTCATCTAAATACTGAGTATAAGAGTCAGCAACAATCTTTGATATCTCAGGAGTGCTTGATACTCCGTAATCATAGAAGTAGTAATTAGCAATAGGATCTTGCCTTGCTGTGTTAAAACTATTCTTATCATTCAGGACAGTAATCTTTATGTTATCACTCTTGCCCCTGGTATCTTCTGGACTTATTTGCTGATGAACTTTCTGAACTTGGAAAACCATCTCTCTTAACAACTCATACAATGCCTCATCCCTGCTAAGAACATTGTCTTCTGCGTTTGCCTCACCTTCAGCATCTTCATCAACCTTTACAGAATTCTTTGCAAAGTGATCTGCCAAGTCTTCTAAGTTGGTTATCTCTCCATCAAACAGCTTGTCTCTAGCCTCGTCATAAACACTCTCAGTGAAGTAAGGATTTGTACCTGTTGTTATCTTTCCACTTCGGTCATCAAGAAACGCTTCAACAAAGTCCCACTGGTTAGCTAAAACATCATACAAGCTTTCCTTACCAACTCTAGTTTCCTTGTAAATAGAAAGCTTAAGCTGTCTTGTAACAGACTCAGGAAGGTTTCGATCATTAATATCTTTAAACAACCCACCAATTGCTTTCATGTACAAATCAATCTGATTTGCAAACACAACTGACTTAGATTCAAATGTTTTAGGCAACGTAATATCGCCAGTCTTTAATGGTTTTCTTATAAACTGTTCGTCTGTACCTCTGATCTGATCGGAAACTTTTCTAGACTCAGCTACACTTCCCCTGAGCTTGTTCATGTTCAGATCGTATAGCTCGTTAATAGTTTTAGCTTGGTACTTCAGTGCATCCTCATCTTCTTTTGTAATCTTATGCTTCTGACCCTCATAAAATATTTCATCACCAACATTAAGCAGCCTGCCTGTCTTGTTTGCGTATGCGAAATATTTTTTCTTCACGTTCTTCTTCCATAAAGCCACACCAATTGGATTACCTTCATACCCGTGCGACTTAGCAGCAGCAAAGATAAGACTCTGTATTTTCTCAGCATATTTTTGCCTCCAGTCTTCAGCCCTCTCCTTTGCTTCATCAGCGGTTGACAGTAACTGTCTGGATAATCTAGCTGGGTACCCACCAACTTCAGCAAGAAAAGTATCCCACTGCTTGTATAGTTCTCCGACCTTACCAAGTGAAAGTATCTTTGATCTTTGTGAGACTTGACCTCGCCTAGTTGAATTGTCATTCATCAGTGTAGACACATGGTCTCTGAAATCTTTCCAGTAAAACATGAACACATCGTTCTTGTTTTTAGGGTCGTTAATCCACTTATCTAATGATGATAGGTATTCGTCTATTTCTAACAACTGAGAATCAAGTAATTCTTTTGTATCTAGTTGTGTTGATATTTCTTTGACTTTATCAGGCAGAGGATGTGGAAGCCTATATGATGTCCCATCGTATTTAATAGCTGCGTCTGGACGCATTTGAATCACATCCACTGCACGCTTCCTAGCTTCAATAAATTGTTCACTCTCAATGACTGAACCTAATACCTCAGTTGCAAGCTCTATCTCTGTCTGCTTTTTAATTCTGTTTGACAGAGCTCTTCTTGAAGAAAGGAACAGCTTGGATGCAACATGTCCTTTACGAACACTGCTTGAATAATCATTTATAAGTTTACTCATAGCATTCTTTGCACTCCCACCTTGCTTGTACATATCTTGGAAGTATTGTTCAGAGGATATTTCAGCTTGCTGCAATATCTCGTCAGATATTCCCATTTGTTTCCTGTCTAAATCATGAATCGTTAACATGTTCCAAGCAGCAAATTGCTGCATAGGTGTAGCTTTAACTTTATTTTTAGAAGGTTCAGTGAATTGCAAGTTGTCTTGGTATATTCTTATTAAACGCTGCCATGTTGTTTTTGATGTCAACTCACCAGTTTTTAGATTAGCAACCCTGCCCTCAAATAAAGCAATCCTTCCTTCTTCTGTTAATGTAATGGTTCCATAAAGATCCTTCATTACATCATTTAGTTTCTGCCCTAGCTCAACATCATTGATTTGACCCCTTAATCTTTGCAGTGAAAAACCGAAGCTTTCAAGAAGCTTTAATACTCCTTTCCTTTTCTCTTCATTCTGTGCTTGCTTAAGTAACTCAAGCATTTTGTTCCTGCCTTCCTTGATAGCAGAATTCATCTTGGCATCATCAACGTACTTGCCCTCCATGTCTTCTATCATTTTTGCAGTCTCTTCCTTGTAAGTCTCTGAATCAAAAGACTCTTTGCGATTAAGAAGCTTCTGATAACCACGAACTAAGAACTCAAAATTAACAGCAGCATTCCTTGATACCTGTTCCCATACAGATTGAGGCATGTCTTTCTCGTCCATCTCCATGTAGCTTTTAGGCGAGAAAGTTGGATCTCCTGTTAGTGTTTCAAACTCCTCAAGATACTGTTGTATTTCTTTATTTCTTTTTAGCTGAGTGCCAACTGATATTCTTTTTGAAACATCAATTTCCCCTTTTTCATTTAAAAGAATCCCTTTGTACTTGTCATCAGTTGATAACTCGTTGAGTGCATCTTCAATTAGGTTTGTTATTAGCTTTGATGCAGCACTAGATTCTTTAACAATTAACTGAGCAGCGGCCTTGTTTTGTCCTCCTCTGTAATCTGTTTCAATAGCCTTCTCTACATCGTACTTATACTCAAACTTACCATGTACTTTTGGTTTAAGGCTTTGCCTTCTACTCTTGAACTCTCCGCTATTAAATTTAGCAAGGATATCTTTCTTAAGTTCAGGTGCTAATCCTTTCTTTCCAGTTAAATAGTTTATGATTGCATTAAATATATCCTTAGCTTTTTGTATCATCTTACCAATAATCCCTTGGTGATAAGATGGAAGTGAATCAAAGTATGTAACCTTACCCTCGTTTGTCATCATGTGGGTGAAATATTCTTGCCCATTAATAAGAGGATAGATTGAATTTATTGCATTATCAAAACCACTAGGTATTGATGTGCCATCAGGGAATAAACCTTGTATCAATTTGTTGTAATAATCTGTAGTAGATATATTACCGTTAAATTCAACTAGAATCTTGTCAGCTATAATTGCCTGCTGCTGAGTGCCTGCTCCACTCATTAATTTTTTAAGAGAATTAATTCTTAGCGACTCGATGTTTGATGTTTCCCTGTCATTTAAAAAGTCATAAGTGCTATGAGCTATTTCATGAGCAACAGTGTCAGCTCCAGCCTCCCTTGAATTAGCTAGGTTAACAGCCGCTCTAATCCTTCCTTCAGATTCAAAGAAAGAACCTTTAAGTCTTACCTGATCACTAACAATGTCTTCAGCTATTTCAAAGGTAAGGTCTCTAAAGTATTTTTCTGGTATTGAATTTAAGAAATCAAGACCTTCATTAACCATCTGTTCTGGTAGAACATTAGAGTAATTATTTAACAGTTCTTTAATACCCTTAGCACCAACAGCTTGATCAATTATCCTATAAGAATCTGGATCAGTAGTCTGACCTTCTGGTGATCCAATCATTTTTCCAACAGAAGAAACTTTTCCTTTTCTGTAAGTGAAGTTGTCTCTTCCGTTTGTTGTTAGAAAATCTCTAGGCATAGCCTGCCTAGCTGTATGAGATTCAAACAGCACAGCCAGCCTAGTGAAAGCACCTTCGTACCTGTGATTAATTAAACTGTTTCTTAAGTTAGAACCAGAAAACGCACCTCTTCCTTTTAAGGATTGAGAAATTGCTGGTTGAGCATCATAAGCACCTGCTTCTTTGGTGGATTTTATAAGCTCGTTCAAAGCATTAGCCATTGCTTGCTGCCTGCCAGCCTGTGCCCTTACTGATTGGATTTTCATCAGCTTCCTGAAAACATTACTAGACATTCCTGTCTGTTTAATTGTCATTTTAACAGTGTCATCAACAATCATGTTAAGAAGGTCTAACCTAATAACATTATTAACATCAGAAATTCGTTCGCTATTTTTAGTCCAAGCAAAAATTTCTTTATTGTACTTTTCTATTTCATTAGCACTCGCGTTCCTTTTTAACTGCGGCTTTTGTATTAAATTTAATTTAGCCTTTTCATTCTCTTTAAGAACTTCGTTATAATAACTCTCTACTTTTCCAGGCTTATCGAAAGCTGCTAGTGATTTCCATTCCGCTGAATCAAACACAGCCATAACGTCCTCGCTGTTTTCCATTAATGTTTTTAACCTAGCAAAAATATGAACAGGTGTTTGTTCTGAATTATTAATCAAAGCATAAGCTGGAAGCTTGAGAGCGTCATTAATATTAGCCTTATAATATCTTTCAGAAATTACATCGTCATTAAATTGAAGGTTCAACTTAAGCATTTGAGAAAACAGATCAATGTTATCTAGGTTTGATCTAAACTTTCTTCCTTTTACAAAAGCTCTTAACTCATCTTTAAAGAATGTTTTTTTAGGATCTTTAGCGAAGTCAGCCGCAACCCCTTTACTGCTTTTACTTGCAGTGCCGAAGCTAATGAACCTTCTCATTATATCATATGCAGATATATCCTGACCTCTATCTGATTGACTTGAAAAAACTTTCTTTACCTCGGATCTAAAATCATCTGCTAATCCAATTTCAACAGACGCCATATTATAAAGCTCTTCCCAGTCTCTGTTCTCTCCTAAATCAAAAGTCTTGTTAATAAAATCAACCAGCCTTTTTTGCCTTCTGCCCGTGCCGTAAGACAACCCAATAGAACCTAGTAAATTCTCTCTTAAATTATTTCTTTTCTCGTACCCAGCAAACCCTTCTTGATCGTAG
>Ga0098042_1000207_pt1 | contig 22701 bp, 33 predicted proteins | sample 9_EtaG_FD_75066 | JGI IMG/M metagenome (GOLD analysis project Ga0098042, IMG submission 75066) | Marine viral communities from the Subarctic Pacific Ocean - 9_ETSP_OMZ_AT15188 metaG | ecosystem: Environmental > Aquatic > Marine > Oceanic | place: Pacific Ocean | collected 2015-01-10
CGTCCTGTTCAATTTTAGTTTTTGTAGCTTCAAGTTTTGTTAACTCTACTTGTGATTTAAGCTGAGCTTTTTTTTGTTTTCCTTCAATCCAGGTTTTAGCAAGACTTGCTACTGGACCTAATATTGCTGTAAGCATATCTACTCCTTTTTATAAATAATTTTATTGTCGCCTTCTTCAGCAACATTAAAATTATAAGTCTTAAGAAGCATATCCACAATACCCATCTTGATGTGTTTGTAGTCGTCAATGATTATTAAAGATTCTTCGTCCATGCGTGGAATAAAAAACTTTAATTCATCTAGGACAGCATGTGTTGTATGTGGTCCATCAAGGTGAGCTACTTTATACAACCCAAAAAGCATGCAATTCCCATTTATAGAAAATTGATGACCATTACCCATGGTTTCAAAATAATACTCATCTGTCATGTGATAAAAATCAAACTCTTGATAGTTTTGATACAAATAAGAAACAATTCTTTGTTTCATATCCTCTGTATAGTCAGCAGTGGTTTGTTCTTCATCATCAACGTGTTGATAATATAAATTGTTGTATGGATCAACAGCAACGTGTTTGTAGAAGGGTGGGTTTTGATCTCTAATCGAGTCCATAATTATCTTTGAACCCAAACCTTCTCTTAAACCAATCTCGCAAGTTAAAGTAGCTTTATCTATTTTAAGCTTACCTATGTGCTTAGTAAGTAAATGGTATTCTGAAGAGTCGCCTTTTATAATCATTTTATGTATGGTAGTGTATCAATTATTACTTCCACAGAATGTATCATAATTTCTATAATACACAAAACAATAATTATATTAAGTAATTTTTCAAGTTTATCTAACACCTACAAACTTTTTACCTTTAACTTGAATCTCAGAAATTCCTTTGATATCACTCTTGACTCCGTTTTCTCGGTGCGGACAGCCAGCAAACTCTCCTGTTTTCATACCCTGAGGTTGTGGTCCTTTTTCAGGTGGTGGTCCGTACTCTTGACCAAGATAATCAAAAGCTCTATTTTTTTTTGGCTTACTTTTCTTGGCTTCGTCTTGTAAACGTTTTTGTCTTTGCACTCTAGTCTGCATATCCACCTGTGTTATTAAAGGAATAAGAAAACCATCTAAAAATCTAAGACCCTTCATTTTTACCTGCCTGTTCTAAGCCAACTTTAAAAGCATTTAACTCAAGCTTTTCGTCAGCTACCCTTATTCTTTCTTGTGATGCGACTTCCGCATCTTCTCTTTTCATTCTATCAAGATCAATACGATCGTCAAACTCACCTGTTTTTCTTTGTTCTTGTTGCTGGAACTCAGCAGCTTTTCTTTGCATATCCATAGCTTTAATATCAAGTTCTCTGTTTTTGAGCATAACAACAGGGTCTGGTTTTTCTGTACCCTGCTCAGCCATAACAAGTTGTTCTGTCAATTCTGCAATGGTTCTAGCAACTATAGATTCTGATTCAGCAAGATAAGCTTGTGGATCTGTTTGTTCTAATTCAACTAAATCAGGTCTTTCTGTTTTGATATACACAAGAACTTGTGCTCTTGCTTTAAATGAAATGTGTTCAGATATGTGTGCTTGTAATATTGAATACACCAAAGGATTAGCCTGCACCATTCTTGATCTTATAAAAGCAGCATGAGCAGCAATATGTGCATCATGGTTTTGAAAATAAAACGCTTTAAGTGGTTTTCCTTGTAAAGCTAATGAATTTTCTGCGCCAGGGTCCATAGGTTCTGGTTTTTTCTCTGGTAAAAGTAAATCATCTATCTTTTTTGTACCTAAAGACTCATAAACACGTCTATATGCTTCTCTTATGTTGTGTAATTGTGGTGCAGCGTTTGCAATTTGTAATTGTTGTGATGCTAACGTCACTCTTTGACTCATTGAGAAAGAATTTGGGTCGGCAACAGGTATAACATCAACTTCTGGTGAAAAATCTAGTGCTTTTACCATTCTATCAGCACCATAAACAGCATATGGATAGTTTGGTGGTAGATATTCAGCAAAAACATTGGATAAGAGTCTAAATTCTTGTCGCATTGAATAATAACAACGCTTGTGAATAGCACTCATGACCCTAGAACCACGTTCCATGAGAGCCAAAGTTGTTCCAACTGCACGATTTTGTGAATCTTCACCGATTTGCATGTCTGCAATGGAGGCAAAACGCTGTCCTGCCTGCACAACAAAGCCTAAAAGCTGCATTAAAACGTTACTGGGCTCCTTAAATGGCAAAATTTGAAACTGATCTTTGATATTTCCACCAGGTGCATCAACATCTCTGAACTCACCAGGTTGAAAAGGCTGATCATCATCTCTAATTCGTAATCCCCTTGATTTAAAACCAGCTGGTAAGTTGGCTAAAGTACCCGCATCTAATAATTGTCTTAATGCAGATGTAGCTGTTCTACTTAAACCGCCAATCATGTGTATTAAACCAAAACCATAAAAGCCTAAACCTGGTAAAAACTTGTAGTGAACAAAATATTCTTTTCTTTGGAATAGCTGATCATCAGGTCCGTAATTTCTATATATACTTAAAACTTCTTGTGAGCCTTCATCTATTGTAACAATGTACGGAACTTTTATTTTTTTCTCAGAGTTTTCTACCGCATATTCTTCTAAATCAATATCAACATGCATTTCAAGAATGTTGTATTGATACTCTTTATCTTTTGTCGGCGATAGCCCTTCTAATTCATCATATTTATCTTGAACTTCATTATCGTCTGCAGCTGTAGGATAAATTTTTACATCTCTATAAAATCCCGTGCTTATTTTTTTGAGCAAATCATTCTCACTCATTTTTACACAATGCGTAATTCTTTCACAATCTTTAAGATCAGATGCATAATAAGGTACAACTAAATCTTCTGCTGGAACAAATTTACTAACAGCACGTTGCATCAAATTATCATAATAAACTTTTTTGAAAGAGGATCCTGCAAGAGGTAAGTAAAATAACATTTGGTCAAATTCTGGCGTGTACTCTTCCATAACTTCTGTGACCATGTAATTCATAAAGTCTTTTACTCTTTGAGCTTGTTCTACTTTATCTGGTGTAGCATCTCCTACAACCATAGTTTTTACGGGCCCATCACTTGGTAATAATTCTTTATAGGCTTGTGCTTGAAACTGTGTTACAGATTCAGCTAATAACGGATGAGTAACACTTGAAGCTCCTCTAAAAGGTTGCCCCTCTCCATCATATTTAAAACCTAATAAATCTAATCCAGATGTGTAGGCTTTTTCCCAATCACCTCTTGACTCTTTATCTTTTCTATAATCAGAAATTAATTGTTGAGCCATAGATGTTAGCACTCTATCATCTAAATTTTCAGCAAGGTTAGCGTAAAATTCTTGTTCAGCTTCTGCTTGTTCTTCTACAACTTCATCAGTAGGTTCTTCAACTTCGACATCAACAGGTTCAACCTGTTGTTCTAAATTATCTTCATCATCCATTATGTAATCCTTGTTTTTTTATTTTTACCTATTTTTGTTTTTACCATAACGAATTCACCTTTACTAGCTTTTTTCATTGCTTCAGGTATTACTTGATAGGGAGCTAACTTTATAACATCTCCCGATATGTCGCTTACAGGTAATGGAAACATACGTCTTTTTCTGTTGGCTTTTTTGAAAGCCTTGTTTTTAGCTTTTATATCACTGATTAAATTAGAAGGTTTGAGTTTAACAGGTTCAGGTTCATCAAAGAAAGCACCTTCAAAATCTGCTCCTAGTATCATATCGTCTAGGCTAAATCTGTCTTCAAATGTTTTTCTTTTTTTTGCCATTCGTTATATTACCATTTAAACAAGTCTACGACTAGTCCACCTTGTTTCTTGTATATTTTAAAAGGTTTCATTTTCATTTCTGGTGTAATTACAAGAGTTGGTATCTCATAATAATTTTTAGGATCACTACCCTCTATCTTCTCTATTTTTAAACCCTCACCCTGCAAGTCCTGAGTATAAGCATCAACCTCAGCTTTTGATTTGAAAGCTGCAAGATGTTCATCAAATTGTCTTGGTTTTTGTCCAGGTGCTGCGTTACTTATAGTTTTGTCAGTTAAAGTCCTAATTACCTTAAATGGTTTACTAGGGTCGCTTTTTGCAACCATTCTTTTATCAACACGACCATTATATTGTTTAGCAATATTTCTCATTGCTTTTACAAGTTCGCCGTCGGGTAGAGGAGGTACTTTTTTACCTTCTAAGATTGCTTCTTTTTGCGCAGCACTTCTACCTGATTGCATTCCGTAAAAATTTTCCATACCTTTTTTACCAGCATTTGGGTGTTTAAAATTATGTTGAACATCTACAGTGTTTACCGATACAAAATCTAAATCATCTCTTATCGCTTTTTTAATTAGAACCTTTACAGCGTGCTCAGCATAATCAGAGCTATCCTGCAAAGGTTGAAAATCAGTTCTAGCTTGATTATCTAACTGAGCATCCGCACCTCTCCTTCTTGCTGATCTATACAAAGTAGTAACAGAACTATTTATCTCTCGTAGTTCTTGTCTTTCTTTTGGTGTCATGTTTACACCCTTATTAGAAAGTTCCCTGGCCCGTGGTAGGATTTCCTTGATTCTTTCTTCTACAAGTTTTTCTTGAAAGTTAATATTAAAAGGATTTGACGGCTTTTTATTTAGTTTTCTGACCTCTTGTGCTATGTCAGCTTGTATCTCATCGATAGTAATCCCTTTCATATCAGGATTGTAAAAATCAGAACGAACACCATAACGAACAAAGTATAACTGATCGTTTGCTTGCTGCTCTCGACCATAATGTTTTGTATTTGATGGTCTTTTCCCTTTGTAAGTTCCTGCTCTTGGTTTTAAGTTTACGACTATTTCTTGATAGGTCTCAGGCCCTTTCAATCTGTATTCATCATGCTGTCCGTATGAAGTATTACCACTTCTAATAGCACTTCCTTTTAACTGTTCATATTCCGTTGCTATATCACGCGCCATATCTTTTAAATCTTCTTTTGCTTTGTTAGGCACTGTCTGTTGAAATGTTTCGACAGCAGCTTTTGTTTTTGGAATATTATCTCTAGCAAAATTATTTTTAAACATATCAAAAATACTTGTTTGAAATTCTATGTCTTTTAACTGTCGCATTATATTGGCATTTACATTAAGGGCTTTTTCTCCCTCCAAGCCCATCGCATCATTTCTTGTAAATTGAATTTTGCGTTTTGCGAGATTGCGTGCGGCCATATCCACAAGAGGATCATACTGCGATGTTAAAACTGCGTCCAAGTTTTTTTTAGTTTTAGCCTTTTGGTCTGTTCCTAAAACATTACCAGCTTCTTTACTGAGCATGTTTCTAATTTTTTTATACCCAACTTGTACTTCATGGGCTAAACTTTCTTCTGCTTTATCTAAAAAAGCGTCTACCTTTTTTACTGTTTTAATAGGTAAACCATATTCAGTAACTTGTAAACGTGCACCTGGTGTATCATACGCCATATCTAGTAACATCTTTTTACCTACCTTAACATTAGAATCTTCTGCTGATTTAAGAATGCCCCCAATTAATTTACCGCTATCATCAAACTCAGCAATGTTGGCATCACTTAGTTCTTGTCTTGTCACTCCTGCTTTTATGTTTTCAAAGCCAGGTGTTTTGTATTTCAGTTCTGCCATTCTTTGTGGATTTTTAAATTCACTCAACCACTGTTGTGCTGTAAGTGGTTTTTTAGATGGGTGTAAGGCTACAAAGTCATAAAGTGTTGAACCAAAATTATAATCAGGTAAACGTATAGCATCAAGCTGATTTGTGGAGTTGTGTTCTGGATCATCAATCTTACCACCAAAACTTAAAGGTTTTTTCAATACAGCTTTACTTATATCTTCTAACTCTTGTTGTTCTTTTATTGCTGCTTCATTGGCTTTATACAAATCAGGATAATCTTTTGACACCTCTTGTGATATGTTTTCAGCTTTTTGAGCCTCTGCTTTTGATGCAAATCTATCTACACTGGTTTTAAATTTTTTATCGTCATCTCTAAAGAACTCACCAATGCCTTTTACTATTTTTCTTCTTGCTTTAGGTAATGCTAGAGCAGCTGCCCCTATTCCACCAAGTACACCAAATATACCTGGACCACCCGATTCTTGATTTTCTTCATCCATAATATCTATATTCCTTAGGAGGTCTATCCTCGTTATCTACATAATCTGAGTATAACTCAACAAAGTTGCCTTGGCGATACCTTAGTAAGGCTTGAGTTGTTGAGTCAACATAATCGTCATTTGCACCATTCGGAAATGCAGCACACTCTTCAATAACTTCTTCTGCAAAATGTTCACCATACGGATACCATACAGCACCACTTTCAAATATAGGAGATGTTGCATTAACACGAGTATGCTTGTCATTACCCTTACTTGGCACAAAAGGTATGACTGGTATACCCATTCTTCTAAACTCCTGAGTCAAAGGTTCACCACTAGCTTTCTGCTCAATAATAATAGATTCGGGTTCCCAATACTTATGTGCATCTAAAGCGACTGCTTTTAATTCTGGAAAATCATATTTACCTCGTATAGCATCAAGTAAAATTATATTGGGTCCCCCACCTTCATCTGGAGTAAATACACCCCAAGTAGTAATGGCTGAATAGTCAGCTGTCTCTTTCTTACTGAACGCTGTATCATAACTTTGTATGACATGCATCAAATTAGGTATGGGTCCTTTCCAAGGTCGCCACCATTCTCTTTTTAAAATTGCACCTTCTTCACTGGTAGGATTCTGCATATACTGAGCAGACCAGTTTCGTATCGGTAATGAAGCTTTAATTTTTTCTAATTCTTCTAAATTCCAGTACTCAGGCCAGACTGGGTTCCCTGAGCCGAGGATCGCTGGGAATGAAATTTGACGCCACGTATCTGCTTTCGGTTCAGTTTGAGCCTTCAATAAACGACCTGTTAAATCATCTTCTGCCCATCTTGTCATCACAAGCAGAATTGAGCCTCCGGGTTGTAAACGCTGTCGTGGACCTGAAGCATACCATTCAAAAGCTCTGTCCATAGCCATATCAGATAAAGAGTCTTGTTCCGTGTGTGGATCATCAATAATCAGTAAGTCCGCACCACGACCCGTGATTGACGCTCCGACGCCAGCTGCGTAATATTCACCACCTTGGTTAGTTTCCCATCTACCTTTGGCTTTTGAATCTTCTCGTAACCTGACGTCACCAAATATTTGTTTGTATTCAGGTGAGCCTACGATGTTTCGAACCTTAGAACCAAATCGTACTGCAAGTTCTGTGTTATGTGATACTTGCATAATTTTCATTTTAGGAAACTTCCCTATCATCCATGCTGGAAAATAAATTGAAGCAAATTCTGATTTGGTATGTCTAGGAGGCATATTTATTATGAGCCTCCCTTTTTTATCTGCAGCCACTTTAGTAAATTCATTTGCAATTATTTGGTGATGACCCCAGTTATCCCTTAGTTTGGTTTTACGATATATAAAATCGGGCCACATCTCTTTTACAAAATATAAAAAATTGTCTTGGCACAGTTTTATGTTTTTTATCAAGAGCCTCTCTACTTCGAGCCTCAATTTGTCTGTGGTCAAATTATTAATTGACATACAAAACACTATAATCTAGGTCATAAGAAAATGCAAACATATGTATGTATTGATCTTGCCGTAGGCTGTCGTTGTCGCAAGAACCTATATCTTGTGCGTGGGAATACAAAAACATACTAGATATTGTGTTTGGAACAGGTTGAGAGTCTCTTTTTAAGCGTTGCGCCCGCGGGGAAAATAAAACTTGATACAGGTAAACCTGTTTGCGTAACCTAATTTTTATATGGGAATTGTATTGTTTTATTTAATAACGACCGATTTTAAGAGCCGTAGATAAGCATAAAATAATTTAATGAAGTCTAATACTTTATTAATTAGGTTGTTATGTGAGGAATTGTAAAAGAAAAAAGGCTTACAAATTAATGTAAGCCTTTTATTGTGTTATCTAAGTATTGATATTCTAACTTGATGTAATGCACTTTGAACGTCATTCATTAAGGCTTGTGATTGTTCATTGTTATAATTAGAACAATGTTCAACGATTATATCTTCTAATACTTTTGCGACTAGAGCATTGTTTAACCTTAATTGAGAATGAGGTTCTCTAACATTACGTTCATTAGGTTGTTCAATCTCACTACTATCATTGATAGTAGTGAGGTTAGTATTAATAATAGTATCTAATAAGTTTGGCATTATTTACCAACTTTCTTAATGTCATACTTTATTTCAACTGATTTAACTGCTTTTAAACAGTCTGCATAAACATTAGGATACTTCTCTTTTAATTTCTTAGTGTCTATTCTACCAGAAATTAAAATAGGTTGTTTGTTTGCATCAAGTAATTTAGTACCATTACCATTTACTGCATAACTACTTTCTCTAGTAATCTTAGAAATTGTAGTGCCTTTATATTTAGCAACCTTTGTGATATTAATCATAGAGGTATTTAAATCATCAAATACTTCTAGAATTAAAGGTTTCATATTAGTTAGTATTTTTTGCTTATCTAAAACTTCTTGTTTTAGTTCGCCATACTTAACAATAAATTCTTCCTTGAACTTAGTTAAGTAAGTATTTTTTAGTTTTAATTGTGTCATAATTACTACCTTTCATTGTTTAATTGTTAACACATATATAGTAGACCACATTTTTATAATAACACCAAACACTTTTTTTATTTTTTTTGACTTTATTTTTTTGTGTTTTTTTTTACTGGTAGAATGATCTGGCGCGCGCACCGCTGCTGGTTAATGAAAACCAACAAACGGCAAACGGGACGGCAAACGGGATACGGGAAATATATTTATCTGATTAGTAAAAAGAAAATGAGAACTGCTAGAAATACTCCTAGCAGTTCAAGGAAGGAACTTAACATATTGAAAAACCACCACTACAACGAGCGAACAGTATAAACTCTTTGACGTTGTCAATCTCAAATGGATAAGAACTAGCCCAATTTTTTTGTTTTTGAAGTTCTTGCCAATTTGTAAATTCTTCTTTTGGCAAATCTTTTGGAGCAACTCCGTCGTGAGCATCAACTATTTCTTTCATTTTACTTTTTAAAATATCGTTATGCTTTTTAGCTTTCTCCATTTGTGCATCGTGTTCTTCTTTTAACTTGAGCAACTCGCCTTTATCCAAGACTTCCTGCAATCTGTTTGCAATTTTAACTGCAATCTTGTCCGAATATTCTTTGCCGTCATTATAATGTAAACTTTTTCTTTGCTCGTCAGTTAAAAAATCTTTACATTTATCTTCTATTAAATATGCCAATGGTCTCCACCACCACACATTATTACGAAAGTAATGTCCAGGATTTTCTTCTTCAAAGATATTTGAAGCTCTCACATAATTATCTTTATCTTTATCGGTAGCAGTATTCCAATCAATAGATGGTTTAACGCCTTTTAGTTTTGGATTAAGTCCGTATAAATCGAAACCCATTTTTTTCTCCTTTATAAATTGTTAACAACTCTATTATATAAAGAATAAAATTGCAGTCAAGAAAAAAATTTTTTAACAATCCATATTTTTCTCCAGAAAAGTTCCCCGCTGCGCCAGGCGACAGATTGGATGAAGAAAAAAAGAAAGAGCAGCCTCCACAAACGGGAAACGGGAAACGTTATAAAAATGAAAACACCACACAGGCAATCACCACGGCTAAGAAAGCACTCAGCCGTGGAAAAAATATTGCCATTATTATTATAGTAAGTATGAAAGCCATCATGCGATCTGCTGGTCCTCCTCGTAATCTTGAACAAGGGACCTTTCAATCTCTGCCCAATTAACGGCATCCAGGAACGTGTACGCATAATCACGACCGAACCGCTGGACAGGCACATGTTCCAATGTTCTAAACTCCTCATCCAGCAACTCAGTGCAATACGCTTTTAATTCGTCACGATCAAAGTCTGGTGCTAGATGTTCGACACTAGCAAAGTTATCAATCATTTCTAGCTTTACACGCCACGTCTCGTAGTTGGTCCAGCCATTATAAGTATTGTCAGTCATGTTTTACCCTTTCTTCTTCTAAATATTTAAGTTTGTCTACTAAATTCATTAGAGCAAACATAGTTGCGTTTGTATTAGTTGGTGCACAGTCAAAACCATATTCAATAGAAGATTGATTCAAAGCTTGCCACACATTTATACATTCATATTTTTTTGCGTGAGCTTGATTTATTATTTTACTAACTTCACTCATAACCCACTCAATCTGTTTTTCGTTTTTTTTACTCATGCCTGCACCATCCTAGCTTTTATTATATCCGCCTGCCATTCTTCATGACACACGTCACATATCTTGCCTTTGAACAATGGCCAGCCCTCTTGTCCCAAGGTCCAGAATTGATTTTTAGCATTTTTTTCTATTGGCTGCTTGCAGCAGCTGCATATATTTTCGGACATAATTGCTTCTCCTATATTAAAGTTAATATCCAAATTGTTAACAGCCTGAATATAACTCAGGATCCTGATCCAGTCAACAACTTTTTTACAGCGTGAAGAAAACTGCAGAAAACTAAAGAGTTCGGGAACTTTACAGGGAGCAGAACCTTCCCCGCTGCGCGCTGGTCAGTCAGATGGATTGAAAAAGTCCCAGAAAACTGCAACTTTGTACGGGAAACGGGAAACCAGCTTCACGCTGCAGCGCGCCTGGCCAGCTCGATCAGGATCGATGGTAAAATGGTAGCGGGTTTAGTGTACGGGAAACGGGAAACGGGAAACGGGAGACCAGAATCACGGATCTCGAGAATTTTGAACTCTCTCTTCAAGGGGGAGTTATGCAAGATAAAAGCTTTACCACCAGCTCGTTGTCTTTTGATTATCCAATTAATTTGGTATTTTGATATGCCGTAATTCTTGTCATCATTTGACTTTAACTCAAACCAAAATTCATTACCTTCGATACAAGCGTTAACATCAGGGATTCCGTTGATTGTACTGGACTCAATTCTAATGAGATGCCAATCCCGATAGGGTTTTTGAATCGTGTTAATAAGTCTCCATATTTGGGACTCTCTCATTATTTATCTTTCGGTAATTGTTTAGGCAAATAAACCACTACGAATGAACCACATTCTGGACAAGTTAAATTAGTTTCCATACAAAAATCATCATTTTCATCATCAATGTCAAAATCATTTGCCCAAATTAATTCTGCTTTACAATGCCAACAATTCATTTTTCTGGTGTCACATCAATTATGTTATCGGCGTCTTTAATTTTATTTTCTAATTCTTTGAGACGTTCTTCTAATTTATCTCTACTCATGCCCTCTAAAGTGGTATGCGCAATTTCTTTTTTGTCAACAAATTGTCCTGCTAATTGTCCAGCCCTAAACTCTGCATTTATAGCCCCGGTGTATTGTCCTTTTGTTTCAGCGCCATTTCTTAATCTTTCAAATATTTTGTATCTTCTAAGTTTATCTTTTTCATATTTTTCTTGTTCTTGCTGTAATCTAATTTCAAGATATCTACAAATATGCGGGTTTATTTTTGGGTTTGTAAGTTTACTTGCTATTGCTGCAACACTTCCCTTATCAACTTTGTTACCTTTTGTTTCATAGCCAGCTTTCAAATATGCGTCTGTTTTAGATATTGAACCCCAATTATCCACAAGTATATCAATAAACTTCTTTTGTTTATCGGTTAGATCATCAATGGTTCTTACTTCTCTTTTTCTTTGTGGCATATCTATTTTTACCATAATGTCATTATATACAAAGTTTTTTTTAAAAAAAGTTTCTATTTTTTGTCCATAAGGATTTCTACTTTTTAGGAATAAAATACTAAATTTAGTAATATATATTGATATTTTTCCTACTTTTTGGGAAAAATTCCTAGTTTTTTCCTAGTTTTTTTTCTAATATTTCCTTGTTTTCTGCTATTTTTCCTAGTTTCCTAGTTTTTTGTCTATGTTTTGAACTTTTTTTAAAAAAAGTTTGTAAGGAATGACATTATAAAAAACTGGGAAAATAAAAAATAATATTTGTTGACATTTTAGTTAATTTAAATTATACAATAATTGTCACAAACCTCAAGTTAGCCAAATTGTTAACACCTATTTGCCTTTCCGCTAGCTTGAGGTATCATAAACAATGTTTTATTTAGAAATGTTTTGCGCTATAACCGCCGTCATATCAATTTATATTTATGGTAATCAATCTTGGTACGCACCGCTTTTCGGTTTTTTCTCTCAAATATTTTGGATTGCCTGGTCAATATTAGGAGGTCATTTTCCTATGTTATTTTTGTCTGCAGCCATGATATTGACACATATGAGAAATTGCAAAAAAATGAATACTATACGAATGCTGAAACAAAAATTGTGCTTATATAAGTAGTGGGAGTGTTTTTAACCACTTGTCGTAAATCATTTAAATCTTTTCTAAGTTTCTTTTTTTTAGGTGGAGGTGAAGACAACATTTTTTTGTAAATTTTGTCATAGTCAAACCATTTAAGTTGTCTAAGAGTAAAGCGCATATGTAAATTTTTAAGAGCTTTTATGTAACACTCTTCTATATCATCAGGATCTAATCTACCCCAAGTGCAAACTAAATCAAAATCTCTTGTCCGTGACACAATCCAGTTATGAGCTTCTATCTTAATTAAAGATGGTTTTCTATCACTATGATCTATCATACAATCTTCAATTGCATTTATTACAACTGAACGCCATAATTTTTCTTCGGATTCTAATTTATCAACCGATAAGACACTTCTTGCAAAGCGTAATCCCATTTTTCTCATTAAAAGCGGTGATGGATTCATTAGTGCCCGTAAACCTGTATTAATTCTGTAAGCACTGTGTAATATTTTTCTGTAAATTCTGCTAATTGAGGGTCTTTTGATTTTGAAAAAGAAACGTATTCGTTATATATACCATCGATAAAATGCATACGATCCACAGCATCCATCGTTGAAGGATCTATAATTGTGTCATTGTCTCCACCAATTAACTCTTTCCAGTCAATCTTTTTGTCCATTTTTTTATGGTACTCCTTTTTATTCATTTTTACCACCCTTAACAAGGTTCAATTTTATTACATTTTCTTTTTGATCTGTTGTTCGATAATATTGATCTAATAATTTTTGATACAAAGCGCTAGAATAGTTAAAATCTAGACCCATAGATGCACCATAAATGAAGTCCATTACTTTTTTAAAATCTTTTTTTGTCAAATTTTTACTTAAAATTGACATAATTTCATCAGTTTTATTTAAATCACTCACAAAGTCTCCTAGTTAAGGTTACTCCTGGCCCCTGTTCCGTGATTCTTGATACTTGATATTTCTACTTTTATACGTGGGTAACTGACTATCGCAGTTTGGGCACACGAACCTAAGGTTCTCGAGCCTATGATCTAGTTTTACACCATTTTTATGGTCTAAGACAAGTGTTAATTTTTTTCCTTGCCATTCTCCAGTATTACCGCAGGCAAAACACTCGTATGGTACTTTACCAGTTTTAATGACGCGCGTCTTAAGACGATGTCTATTTCTATACTGAGAGTCTTTAATAAATAATTCTTTACAAGAGATACTGGTAAAACTATTCGCTGGTTTGTAATAACGAGGCACGATTTTTAATTTCTTGTAATTCCGTCATAGTATATCCAAATTGACTTTGTAATCGTTCAGTTGCATAACTAGGTCTTTGGATACATTTAATTAATAATTCTTTTTCTGCTTTTACAGCTAATCTAATGTAATCGTCTTCATTCATTAATGCACCTGTTTACTTAATTCATGAATTTTTTCTCTTTCTACGCTAAATACTTTTTCTTTATCTGACTTCGCATTTTTATTCATTATCATTTCAATCATAGCAAAAATACTATCAAGTGCTGCTTGTTTTGAAGGAGCACATTCTAATAGACCCTCAAGTGCAGCAAACAAACCACCTTTTAATAACGCCTCCGGATCATATTTTTTTGACATTTCAGCATATTTTCGTCCAAACTCTGTATATATTTCATGCATTTCTTCTGCCTTCATTTGTGTTTTTTTATTTTTCATTTTATTTACCTTTCTTTTATTAATATTAACACCAATATTGAACTTCATCATTGTAGTCTATTCTGCAATCACCAACTGACCCTTCACCTTGACAGGCAGGACAAATGTGTGTGTTTTCAGCTGTAATAGGTTTATTATGATCAGTGCGAATATACCCATTACCTTTACATTCTTCACATATTATATCTTTTCGTCTACTCATTTTTCCTCCTTATTAAACAAAAATTTATCCCAATCATTATATTTATATTTTCTTACCCAGTCGCTAGCCTTATTGCATTTAGCAGCACGAAATTTGCGAAATGGGTATTCTTTTTCGTAAACGTCTACAAGTTCAACAACAGCTGCTTTGCAATCACTAATCAATTGATTTGGGTAATGTTTCATATACAGTTTATCATTAAGCTCAAACCATAGTGTAACAATGAACCAATCAAACATCGATACCTAAACTTTCTCGAGCTTTTTGACGTATGATAAATGTCTTCTCATCATAGCAACCCCAACCTTGAACATCTTTCTTTGTTTCTTTTTCAAAAATCTCAACTTGTTCATCTATTTTCGCATAATCACAAATTTCAACCTCACCATGCACATGTTCAAGTCCGTTTGCTAAAAAAAATATTACAATCCACTTCATTCTACTTCTCTCGCAAAAACATATACAGAATCGTCCCAGTTTTGACATTTGTGCACTGTTAACGCTTTCATCTTTTTACCATTATATTCGAACTGTGAATCCGTTATAATTTCAAGATCAAGTGGTATCGATATATGAATACCTTTTCTGTAATCTTCATGCGCAAGAGACATGTCTAAATAACCTGTCCCATACTTTTTGTTATTAATAAAAGCTAAGTAAGGCGCCCATCTTATCTGTTTCTTTTCTGCTTCAGTCATTTTTCCTCCAATAAAAGTTCTTTGTATTTTTTTTCTGGTAGTTTTTCTTTTTTAGCTTGAAAACTAATGTAATCGTAAATTAATTTTTCAATGAATGCGCCAGGTGTTCTATATTTCTTTTTGCATAAACCTTTTAATAATGCATAATTTTCAGAACGCACTGCCACAGATTTCCATTTATTTATGTCCATAATTTCTCCATTTCTAATCGTGACAAAAACATGTATCAGTTGCTTGATCAAACTCAAACAACTCAAGTTGATCTTTAGTGTTTTGTAGTAATTTAGCGTAGCTTGGTCTGTCTTTACGAAAGTATGCAGCACGATCATTTCCCGTGCCCATCTTCTTACTTTCTTGAGCTATCCACCAGTCAGCTAATTTAGGGTCTGATTTTATTATGTTTCTTATTGTGTTTGCACCTTTTAAAAAACATAAATCACAATTACCTTGTGGTGTTTTACCACCAATATTTGGTAAACGTAAATCAAAATCATTATCCTTCCAAAAATCAAAAACATCTTTCACTGCAATTTTAGCAGTATGCAAAGGTGCCTCTGTTTCCCATCTTTCTTTTTTATTACGATTTGATAATCTCGCAACTCTGTGCGGTTCATCATACCTTAAACCTATATAACTCATCCAATGTTCAAAACCTAAATGAAACATACAATATGCGCGCATAGGTTTTATTTTTAAATAAGATGTACAGTATCTTGTAACAGGGTTAGGTAAAAACCTTTTACTATCTATTAGTTTTTCATAAGGCTCACCATTCCTTGCAGCTGTTTCGTAATCAACAATTTTTAAATGATTTTCTGCTTTGTCATCCCACTCCATCCACACAATAGGAACATCCCAACGTGTAGAACACTCATGTACAAAATCTAAAGTTTGCGGCATTTCTTTACCAGTGTTAGCAAAACAAACTGGTAAATCTTTTGGTAGTTTATTATCAAAAGCATCTAATATTTTTCTTAACATAAAACCAGATGTTCTACCACCAGAAAAGTTTATAACACCAGGAGTTTCTAACAAAAAAGGGTTAGTCATCCTGGCCCCGTTTAGCTAAGTTTTCTGATTTTATCAAGGCTGCTGCCAAGTCTGTACCAAACATTTGATGCTCTACACCTGTGTCAGGACATTGATATATAATTTTTTTAAAATCTTTTACGTGCTCAGCGACATCACCTTCATCATAAGGATCCCCCCTAAAATCAGTAGCTTCTACTTTTCTTAAGGCTGCTTCTATTTGTTGTAAAAAATTTATTGTTCTTTTTGATTTAATAAAAGTTTTCATATCCTAAATATATAGGATATTGTGGGGTAGGTCAAGAAATATTGACAAAATATCAAAAAATTATATTATATTATTAGGAGAAACGTGATGAATGCACTAATTGCAGAAAAAATGGCGTTAGAAAATCAATGGAATCATATGTATCTAACTAGAGGTGTATATTCTGTTGATATGAAAGATCTGGAAGGAAAAATTGATCTTATAAAAGAAAAAATTATCCAGAAAGATATAGCTAATGCTAAAATAAATTACTAGGAAGCTTCACCGAAGTCTTTTCCTATCGCTACGTCGACTACACTTGGAACTTTCAGTTTCACGCAACCCTCCATCACTCTCTTTATTTGACCTACATCTTCATCATCAGCTAAATTAAAACATAATTCATCATGTATTTGTAAAATTGGAGTGAAACCATTCTTGTGACATTCAACCACTGCTTGTTTAGTTTGGTCCGCAGCTGAACCTTGTATTAGTCTGTTTAAAGCTTTGTACGTAAAAGCTCTTTTAATGTTGCTGGAGCCATATTTAGCAGAGGCGTTCTCAAATCGCTCGGGTGTATGTACGCCAAAATCTTTTGGTTCCCACATCTCAAAACGACATTTGCGACCTAATTTAGTCCTAATCACACCCTCTGAATTTGCTTTTTGCATACACCTGTCAGATAACATTTTTACAAAAGGCGCTCTTTTATTATATTTATTAATTAACTCTTTTGCTTCATCAAAAGACACACCCAACATATTTGCTAATTTATTTTTTCCCATGCCATACATAAGACCAAGTCCAATTGTTTTAGCTTGTTTACGATCTATGCCAACAAGATCAGCGACAGTTTGATGAAAGTCTGCATCAGCGTTAGTATACGCTTCAACTAACTCTTGACTACCCTCATAGCCCTCACCAATACTTGCAGCATAGTGAACAACAAGCCGTGGTTCTTGTTGCGAGTAATCAAAAGAACCCCACTTGCATCCATCTTCCGGTAAAAACAAACCTCTTATCATAGGTCCAAACTCTTTATTACGAGCTGGTAACTGCTGCAGGTTAGGGTTTGACATACTTAATCGACCACTTACAGTGCCACCAGAGTCATTACGAAGCTGCTGTATTTCTCCATGGATCCTACCTTTATGTTCATATTTCATTATCGAGTTAAGAAAGGTATTGTGAAATTTATTTATCTCTCTGGCTTCTACAATAAGTTTAGATATCTCTTGTTTAGAGTTCATCAACCAATTTTGTGTAAAACTAGGTTCTCCTGATTTTGGTGTCTTAGGATAGTCAATGCCTAATTTATCAAAAGCAAAACCTATTTGACGAGCTGCCCAAATATCAATATCTTTGCCGATTAGACTTTTAATTTTATGTAATACTTTTTTTTCTCTATCTACAAAACTATTCTTTAATTTTTCAGCGCGTTCAATGTCAACCCGTATACCCTGTGTTCTCATCTTTATAAGAATCGGCAGCAGATTCTTTTCTAACTCCCATATAGTTTCTAAATTTTGTTGTCTTATTTCATGCTTAAACCTTTGCCATAAAAGGTACGTGAGCCGTGCATCCTGTTCCGCATAATAACCTACATGTTCAGCTGGCAGTTTCCACATTTCCATCTTAGGATCAACACCATGTGCCTTAGCAGCTTCAATCAAGTCAGTTTCAGCTTTTAATTCTCCAATGTAATCTTTAGCTAACGCATTCAATTTATAAGTATATCTATTCTCATCTATTAGGGCGCCAGCTACCATAGTATCTATTATCTCACCCTTAACATCGATACCATATGCTTGTAACCAACCTACATCGTATTGAGCATTATGAAAAATTTTAGTGCAAGGTAAACTACACACATCATGCATATACCTCATAACTTGTTCTTTAATTAAATTACCACCACCAAAATGACCAAAGGGGTAATACCCTTGCCAACCCTCAGTTGCTACAGCAAAACCTATTATCTCACCAGCCCCTGTAGCCCAACCAGCTCCAATACCTTTTGTTATACCATCATCTCTTGTTTCTAAATCTATAGCAATTTCTTTCGCATCAGATAAATCTCTGTAATCACTAGGAGCTGACCATATGTGTTTTTTAAAATTAAATGTTAGTTGTAAACTAGTCATAATCTCTCTCGATAATCATTTCTAAATAATGAATTGCCTTTTGGATATCTTCTTTTCCATTTTTATTTTTATGCCTACAAACATACTTGATAACATTACCTTCTGCAAATAATAAATTGTTTTCATTGATAAATTTAGAAGGTTGTATTTTAAAACTTTTATAGTGCTTACCACCTTTTTCCCATATACTCATTTTTTCTCCTGTAAGTAAACAAAGTAATCTGAACCAATAGGATAGTTATATTTATAGTCTGTGGATAAAATATGTAAAGTGTTTTTTGCCCTTGTTACACCTGTATAATAAACTCTCTTTTCATCGGACTTCTCAGATATATTTTTATTTCTAAAAGCAGATGGCCAATTAGTTTTTGAATATATCAACACATTATCCGCTTCACCACCTTTTACAGAATGTATTGTATCTATTATTATTTGAGGTTCTGCGTTAAGTTGCCTAGCTCCATATCTTTTTAATAATCTTATAAAGTAAGTTATTTGTTCAGGTTTAAAGTTACGTTGTAATATCTCCCACCATGGTTTATTTCTTGCTTCATCTGGTAAATCTAAACCACACCAATCTTTTAAACCTTTAAAATCATATTCTTGATAATCAGGTAAATCTTGCCAAAACTTATCCCTTCTAAAATTTAAATCCTGTAAATCTCTAATATATTTATACATACCTTCAGCCTCTTTTTTATTTATCTTTTTATTTTTAGATATTTTTGTCCAAGCTTTTATAGCTGCCCATTGTTTAATATCAAAGGATCTATTACCTCTATTATCCCCATAGTATAGACCGGCATCTTTAGCACACATTCTAAGTTCATTCACTGTTGTGTTTACTCTACCAAGTATGTACCAAGTGCCTGGCAATTTACCTATTGGAACTTCGTTGAAATTTAAATATCTTTTTACAGCTCCATCTTTTTGTAAAGCTTCATAATCCTTTTCAACACTATCTAATATACCACGTCTTATTATTTGTGAGAAATGATGTATAGCTTCACCAAACCTCCTAGTTTTTCTTAGTATAACTTTGCGCCCTGGAAAATAAGTAGTAAAATATTTAGGGTCAGCTCCATTCCATTTATAAATACCTTGATCATCATCGCCAGCTAAATAAATTCTTTTTACCTTTGAACACATTTTATATATGACTGACCATTGTAAAGGTGTGAAGTCTTGGGCTTCATCTAAAATTAATATCTCCAGTGGAGGAAAGTCCACTTCATCAATCGCTCTTTCAATCATATCTGTAAAATCTATAAAGCTATCTTTTTTATAATTTTCATAAGTGCTAATTTTTCTTAAAAATATATCTAGATTATCTCTTTTATAAGATTCTTTTTTATAAACTAAACGTGGATCCGTCATCATATTTCTTGCTTTGTCATAAATACCAAGAGACCAATCCTTATATGTAAAATTATCATCTGATAAACGACCATCTGAAGATTTTATTATTTTAGCTTGAAGTGCATAATCAAGCATGCAATTTTTTGGATCAAAAACTTCTTCCTCAAAATAACGTCTACAATATTTATGCAGCGTTTTAAATCTTTGAAAGTCATCTTCTGTATATTCTGTAAAAGTTGCTAGAGCCCTATCCCGTGCTGTGTTTACAGCTTTGTTTGTAAACGATATGAAAGCTATGTCTTTTGGATGAATACCTTTTGCAAGATGTTTTTTTAAAACACGTTCAATTAATGTGTAAGTTTTACCTGTACCAGGTGGTCCGAATATTTTAACTGTCTTTTTGTGTATCAGCTTGTGCTTGTGCAGGTCTGAATTTGTTGTGGTAGCTATCATCCATTTCACTTTCTGTATCTTTAGTCTTTGGTTTTAAAGCCTGATGGTTTACAAACTCTGGCATTTCTACATTCCATACATTTTTCTCACCCTCGTGGTAATCTTTTCTCTCACAACCAAGTAATCTAAGGGCATCAGCTGTTGTGTTAAATACTTTTGTAGCATTTTTTTTTATAAATTTATCTAATGTTAGTCTCTTAAAATAACACACATTGGACTTACTATCTAATACTACATAACCATCTTTAAGTTTATCAAACTTGTCTTGTTCTATATGTGATTCGAAGAAATCTTTAAGTAAAGAATAGCGCTCTTCTTCAAGTGTATCCGCATAGATATGTTCCTGACTTTCTTCAGCTTGATCTACAATACCTTTCATCAAGAGTTCAAAAGGACTAGGACCTTTTCTAGGTTTAGGTAAAGTTAGCCAATAGACTCTATGTCTTAATAGTTTGACTCTAAAAGATTTTTCATCTTTCATATCCTCAGGAGTTACAGATATGTGCTGACCTTTATAATCAAATTCATACCAAATACTTTTTGTATCTTGTATATATTTTATATTCTCAAACTGATCAATAATCTCTGGAACTGCTTCGCCAATCCCCAAACTTCTTGTTTTACATAAATCTTTATTACAAATAGGCTGATACTCAGGATGTTTTGGTGGACATTGAAATTGATAACCACCTTTTGATACAGACTTTGCCAAAGCAATTACTTCAGACGTAGGTAAAGGTTTTGTAAATATCTGTGTGTTTCTAGCTATGGCTATTTGTTCAAGTTGTTGAACTGACAAAGATGGATCTTTTTTAGATTCCAAAACTAAAACATTGAATAAAAAATTATTGCGGTTGGACCCACTCCAACCTTCTTGTATTAGTTTTTGCACACAAGGTGGATAGCTGCTCCACTGCGATTCAGCTTCATATTCTTTTACTTTCAAACCATAAAAGTCCTGTGGAGCTAACATTTTTTCCATCGCCAGCTCAATAAATCTACCAATCATAATGGGTGTGTTGTTGTCATCAAAAGCAAATTCCATAGATGCATTTACATTATGATAGGGCATATTGACTGCCTTATTACACGGAAATATTTCTTGAGCTAAAAAATATTGTTGATTTATCTCACCAAGTTTTTTCACTACTTTATCAACTTCAGCGAAATCACTAAAGAATACAAATATGTGTAATCCACCAGATTTAGACTTTACTGGTACAAAAGGTAGTTTGTATTTTTTAATAATTTCTACATACTTTTTTTCCGAATAATCTTTATAATTATTTGGATCTACATCAATACAACCCCATTTACATTGACCATCTATCTCAGGTTTTAGACCAACTCTAAGTTTGCCTTCAAGATGTTGTTTCCATATGGCGCTGGTCACTGGTTCGTGTATCGTGATATATTCAGCAGACTTCTTGCCTCTCTCGTCGTCCTCTCCCGTAAGAGAGGACTTAAGATAACGAGTGTTGTCACCTTCAAAAAGTTTAAATAGTTTTTCTTCCATTAGAAGGGCACATCTCCACTTTCTTTAGGCTTTGTTTCATTCATAGCATTTTCTTGACCGAAATCCACTTTACCAAAAATTTCAGAAGACTTAGCACCTTCGTAAAAATCTTTAGTTACTTGTAAAGTTTTTTCATAATCAGCTATGATTTTATCAAACTCACAGACCCAACCATACCAAGAGTTTTGTGAATTAGACTCTTTTGTAGTAGTTAGTTTGTAAGCTGTTGCCCAAGAAGGTGGACAGAAAAAACCATTTTTACCTTTCATTCTTCTTGATTGAATCATAGAATTCCATAGTTTTGATTTTTTCTTTTGAGTAGATTTCATAGTAATTAAAGCACTTTCAACAGGCTCATAATCTTTGTTAAGTATGTAAACAAAATGATTACCTGTGTCTTCGATATAATTACCATTTTCTAATCTATCTTTGCCATCATCACCACGTGACGTTTGTCTTAAAATGGATGGATCAGTATGTATAGCAATGGGACGTCCCGGAGAATCACCCCTGTCTTTCCACTCATTAAAGGTATTTATATATAAACATGGAACAACAATTACTCCATCTTTACCTTTATATAAGGACCCTGTGATTTCATTATAGATATCACCTTGTCTTGCTTTTTCATTAAACTTACCATCACTTTCATCTAGTACTGGTGAGTTAGAATAAAGAATTTTAAGAATAGGCAGCTTAGTATCACGAGCTGTGATATTTTCAGCACCTTGTCCTGCAAATTCTTCAAGAGCAGATACAGATTGTACTGCGTTTTCTTTTTTCGTTGCGACTTGGTTCATAATTATTTTTCTCCTTTTATGTTAGTCTTGTTAGCAACATATACTCCAAAAAGATCCATAGGAATATTATGACCATTTTCAATTTGCTCTCTGACAAATGCTTTTAAAGTCATAGATTCTACTTTTTCTTTTTGAACTACATTATGTCCTGCTTCTTTTAGATCGTGAAAGACACTCCGAG
>Ga0098042_1000208_pt1 | contig 22695 bp, 22 predicted proteins | sample 9_EtaG_FD_75066 | JGI IMG/M metagenome (GOLD analysis project Ga0098042, IMG submission 75066) | Marine viral communities from the Subarctic Pacific Ocean - 9_ETSP_OMZ_AT15188 metaG | ecosystem: Environmental > Aquatic > Marine > Oceanic | place: Pacific Ocean | collected 2015-01-10
ATTATCTAATGAAGATGTTTGTAAATCAAAACCTCACCCAGAGATGTATTGGCAGACTATGATAAAGTTTGGAAAATTATCAGAACAAACATTAATTGTAGAAGATTCTCCTCATGGATTGCTTGCAGCTCAAAGATCAGGGGCTAATATTTTAAGAGTTAAAGATCCATCCGACTTAACAATACAAAAAGTAAAATCAAAATTAAATACAAAAACACAACTTATGAACACACGCTGGCAAGATAATAATTTAAATGTTTTGATACCAATGGCTGGAGCTGGCAGCCGATTCCAGGCCGCTGGGTATACTTTTCCAAAACCCTTGATTGAAGTTAGAGGTAAACCTATGATTCAAGTCGTTGTAGAAAATTTAAACTGCGAAAGCCCTCATACTTTTATAGTACAAAAAGACCACAGAAAAGAATATAACTTAGATACTCTTTTAAATCTTATAACCCCAAAATGCAATGTTATAGAAGTTGACGGGATGACCGAAGGAGCAGCTTGCACCACACTTTTAAGTAAAGAAATTATAAATACAGATCAACCTTTACTCATAGCTAACTCTGACCAGTACGTTCAGTGGGACACGAGCGAATTTTTATATAAAATGCAAGAGCAAGATGCAGATGCTGGTATTTTAACTTTTAAATCTACACATCCTAAATGGTCTTTTGCAAAAGTAAACGATGAGGGAGATGTAACAGAAGTAGCAGAGAAAAAACCTATTTCTGATATCGCTACAGTAGGAATCTACTACTGGAAAAAAGGCTCTGACTATGTAAAATATGCTGAACAAATGATAGAGAAAGACATTCGACATAATAATGAATTTTATGTTTGTCCTGTTTTTAATGAAGCCATACAAGATGGAAAAAAAATAAAAACATTTGACATAGAAAATATGTGGGGACTAGGTACTCCAGAAGATTTAGATTTCTTTTTAAAAAACAATTAAATGATTTTAATATCCCACAGAGGTAATCTTCATGGCAAACAGCCAAAAAGAGAAAATACAGTTCAGTATATTAATGAAGCTTTAGATAAAGGCTTTGATGTAGAGATAGATTTATGGGGTAAAGATAATTTTTTATATTTAGGTCATGACAAACCAGTTGATTTAATTGATCCAGTTTATCTCAAAAACTCATCTTTGTGGTGTCATGCTAAAAATCTAGACGCAGTAGTTCAACTACAATATCTAACAAAAAAGGGAGGATATAATATACATTATTTTTGGCATCAGAGAGATGATGTAACCCTCACTAGTAAAAATTATATATGGGCATTTCCTGGGAATCAACCGATAAAAAACAGTATTGCCGTTATGCCTGAGAGATCTGATGATAAATTAACTGACTGCATAGGAATTTGCAGTGATTTCATAGCACAATACAAATGAAAAAAATAATAGTAACAGGAGTAACAGGACAAGATGGCAGTAATATGGTGGATTATCTTTTGGAAAATACCACTCACACTATCATTGGAGGAGCTAGAAGACTGAGTGTTAAAAATCATGATAACATTCTTCACTTATTAGACAACCCTAGATTTTTTCTTATTGATTTAGATGTAACTGATCCCCAGAATGTAGACAGAGTTATAGCTGAGCATAAACCATATTATTTTATAAATTTTGCAGCAAATTCTTTTGTGGGTACAAGTTGGAAAATGCCCACCCAACACATGGAGACAAACGCCTTAGCTGTTTTGCATCAGCTTGAAGCTATAAAAAGACACTGCCCAGAGTGTAGATATTACAATGCTGGTTCCTCTGAAGAGTTTGGCGATGTCATAACTGAACCTCAGACAGAAGAACACCCGCTTAGGCCCAGGAGTCCGTATGGCGCTTCTAAATGCTCTGCTAGGCACTTAGTTAAAGTATATAGAGACTCTTATGGATTATATGCTATTCAAGGCTGGCTTTTTAATCATGAAGGCGTTAGAAGAGGTTCTGAGTTTGTAACAAGAAAAATTACTCAAAATGTTGCTCGAATTAGCCGTGATTATGCTAGTAAAAAAGATTTTAAACCGTTAAAACTTGGTAATGTAGATTCTAAAAGAGACTGGAGTGATTCAGAGGATTTTATGGATGGTATATGGAGAATGTTAAATCAAGAGCAATACTGGATTAATGTTTGGAGAAAAACGCCCGATGATTATGTATTATCTTCTGATGAGACACATACAATTAGAGAGTTTGTTGAAGAGGCATTTAATGCAGCGGGATTCCATAGATCAATGTGTAGATGGGAAGGAATAGATAAAGATTGTAAATATTTTCATGGTGATGATTTATTAATGGAAGTAGATCCGCAATTTTATAGACCAGCAGAGGTTGATTTACTTTGGGGTGATTCGAGCAGAGCAAGAGAAGAGCTTGGGTGGAAGCCTAAAACTAATTTTGCAGCTTTAGTTAAAAAAATGGTTGATAATGATTTAAAGTTGCTACATACTAATTAGTGCTTTTAAATAAAAGAGAAATACTTTTTCGTTTACTTGACGTACCAGAAAAAGGTAGAAGACCTTTTTTTGCTAGGGAGATGAAAATGCTTAACAATCTCATAGAGAGATATTCTCAAGAATTTATGTCTTGTATATATTTTGAAAATAAATTTGATTCCTTAGCGTACTTGACAAGCCCGAAACTTAAAACTACATTAGATAAAAAGTTCAGAGCTTTTAATTTTAGAGTAGACTTTTCTAAATATCCAAAGTATAATATAGGTAAAAAATTTGGCAAAGATGCTAAAGTAAAAGTTAAGAAAAAAACAATTAAAGATTTTTTAAATGAGTGATATAAATCCAGAAAAAATACTAGAAAATTTCTTGAAAACAAACAAAGAAGATCATTATAATTTTGAGGTGGAGGAAAACTATAAAGTTTCTAGTGGTTCCTTACAATTCGATGTGGAGCTTGGAGGAGGATTCGGGCCTGGGTTACATAGATTTACAGGCATGAACGAAGGTGGCAAAACATCTGAGTCATTACAGGTTATGAAAAACTTTTTGGAGACCGTGCCTAATTCAAGAGGTTTTTATATCAAGGCTGAAGGAAGACTCTCTCCAGAAATGAAAGAAAGATCTGGCCTCAATTTTGTCACAGAACATAACAAATGGGAAAACGGTTCTTGTTTTGTATTTGAAAGTAACATTTATGAAGCGGTCGCTGAGATAATAACAAAATTAATTGATCACAACGAAACAGGAATAAAATATTGTTTTGTTTTAGATTCTGTTGATGGCTTGATCTTAAAAAATGATAAAGCTAAAGGTTATGAAGATTCTGTGAAAGTTGCAGGTGGTGCAGTTGTAGCTGCTACATTCATGAAAAAGATGTCTATAAAGCTGGCTAAAAGGGGCCACATGGCTATTTTCGTCTCTCAAGTTAGAGCTGACATAAAGCTTGACCCTTATAGCAAAGCTCCTGTTAGGCAAACCACGGCCACTGGAGGAAATGCTCTTTTGCATTTTGCTAACTGGATTATAGAATATGATCCAAGATTTGCTGGAGATCAAATTTTAGAAGACTCAACAAAGAAGCATGATCCAAAAACAAATCCAATTATTGGAGTTCACGCTAAGGTCACGGTAAAGAAATCTCCTAATGAAAAAACAAATCAAAGGATAACTTACCCCATAAGATATGGCAGAAAAGGTGGCACATCTATATGGATTGAAAAAGAGATTGTAAATCTTTTAGAGTCCTTTGAATTTATTAAAAAGAGTGGAGCTTGGATAAGTACTACTGACGACTTTAAAGATCTTTTGTCAGAAAATAAGTTGGAGTTCCCAGAGAAAATTCAAGGTATGAATAAAGTTTTTAAGTATATAGAGGACAACCCAGATCTTTGTGATTTTCTTTTCAATTACTTTAAAAAATATATCCAAGAGATGTCATAATGAAGTTTATTGATGTCTATGGTCGAGAAAGAAATCTAAAAAACGCAAAGAAATATCTCATAAACTGGGAAAAGCCTAGTAGGAGCAAATTTCAAACTAGAGTAAAAAGTTTTTTGCAACCATTTTGGATACATGATATTGTATTCGAAGAATTTAGAGTTGTCGGAAGTAGATTGACTTTAGACTTTTATAACGCTAATAAAAAAATAGCAGTAGAGGTACAAGGAGAGCAGCACACAAGATATGTTAAATTTTTTCATAAAAACAGATTTAAGTACTGTGACCAACTCAAAAGAGATGAGGATAAGCTTCTATTTTGTAAAAGTAATAACATAAAACTAGCAGAAATATACCCACAGGACGAAATAACAGCATCTCTTTTTGTGGATCAAGAAATACACTTATGATAGAAGACGACGATGATGAAGTGGAATTTAGCATACCATCTGAAATGGTAGATAAATTATATGAATTATCTGGAGGCATAGATAAATATAAAGGCATTATTATGGCTGTATCTTCTGAAAATGGACAACCTTTAATATATCAAAGGTTCGATTGTTCAATGACAGAGCTAGCTCTTCTAAAAGCTTTAGAAGGTTTTATAAATAGAGATGAAAAACCAGAAGAAGTATGATATATTCTTACGAATTAGAGAAGCAATTATTGGCGGGGCTTTTAAAAGATCCTGCGTCACTAACAGAGATATGTAACTTCATATCTGTTTCAGATTTTTATTCTGATCAAAGTTCACTTAACTCAACTATTTTTAGAATACTCGAACAGGCTGTAAATGCTGGTGATGATATAGATGAAATAATTATAGCTCAAAGGGTAAATGAGGTGGGTTTATCTTTTGAAGATAACTTGAACCCATCTGATTATATTAAATCATTAGCTTTAAGAAAAGTTCCAAAGGGTAATGTAATAAAAACAGCTAAAGAGTTAAAAAAATACTCTATAAGAAGAGAGATATTAGCGTCGTCTGAACAAATAGCTCGTAAGATGAAAAAAATGCCTCCAGAGGCTTCTTACAGAGATATAGTTGAGGCTTCTGACTCAATATATAATTCCAGGATTAATCTTTATGAGTTAGGCAACGACACCCCAGTTAACATCTACGAGGAGATGCAAGACTTGGTGGAAGATAGAGGCAATAACCCATTAACAGAATTTGGAATGATGGGTCCACATCCTAAAGTTAACGAGATCTATGGCTCATTATTAAGAGCAGGAAACATAACTGTTATAGTAGCTAGATCTGGAGTTGGAAAAACTCAGTTTTGCATGGATTATTCTACTAAAGTTAGTCTTGAGTATGATGTCCCCGTGTTGCATTTTGACAATGGTGAGATGAGTAAGGAAGAGCTTATAATGAGACAATGTGCAGCATTGTCTGGCGTACCTATGCATCTTTTAGAAAGTGGTAAATGGAGACAGGCTGGTAAAGATGTAGTTGCTAAAGTAAGAAGCGTTTGGCCTAAAATAAAAGAATTAAAGTTTTATTATTATAATGTCGGTGGCATGGACGTTGATTCAATGGTCAACACACTTAAAAGGTTTTACTATTCAAAAGTAGGCAGAGGAAATAAGATGGTTTTTTCTTTTGATTATATTAAAACAACATCAGAATCATCCGCTAATAAGTCAGAGTGGCAGATAGTTGGAGAGATGGTGGATAAATTTAAGAAGTGCGTTCAAAAAGAAATCATATATGAGGGAGAGCCTGTCATACCTATGATTACTTCTGTTCAATCTAACAGGTATGGTATAACAAATAATAGGACAGCTCAGTCAATAGTTGATGATGAATCTATTGTTTCACTATCAGATAGAATCACTCAATTCTGTTCTCACATGTTTATATTAAGAAACAAAACCGCAGATGAAATAGAGCTAGAAGGGCCGCAGTTTGGTACTCATAAATTGATAAATGTAAAAGCAAGACACCTTGGCAGTGACATTGCTGGTGCAGTTGAGCCAGTTAGAATTAATGATGCATTAAGAAAAAACTCAATTAATTTAAATTTTATTAATTTTAATATAAGTGAGTGTGGAGACTTGAGAGATATCTCTAGAAGATTAAATGGAGAAGTTGATTTAAACACAGAAGGAGATGGAGAAACAATCCCAGACTTTGACCAGTTCTGATCAATTCCAGGAAATATTAGAGAGTTTAGGCTACAAGCTTATTGACTGTGGGGATCACTGGCGAACACAAGCTCTTTATAGGAATGGAGATAATAAAACAGCCTTAAAAATTTACAAAAATACAGGCGTATGGATGGATTTTGTTGAAAACAAAGGATCTAAACCTTTTGAAGCTTTAGTAAAAGAGACTTTAAAAGATAATAGTACAGATTTAAAAAGTGTATTATCTAAAGTAAATCTTGGTGATGTAAAAACTTACAAGAAAAAAGCTACATTAGAAATGGAAAAAATTTATCCCGAAGACTGTTTACAAAATTTATTCCCAAACTATAAATTTTATAACAATAAGTTGATATCAGAGGAGACTCAGAAAAAGTTTGATGTCGGCTTGGCTGGTGTCGGCAAAATGTATAGAAGAATGGTGTTCCCGATATATAATAGAGAAAAACAAATTATTGGTTTTTCAGGAAGAAAAGTAGATGACAACAATAATTATCCTAAATGGAAACACATAGGTAAAAGAAATAATTGGATATATCCAGCATTTAATTCAAAAACAGAAGTAGCAGAATCTATTATAGAAAAACGAGAAGTTATTTTGGTTGAAAGTATAGGAGATGCATTAGCATTATATGAACAAGGCATTAAAAACATTTTGGTTATCTTTGGCTTATCTGTTAACAGCAATATTATTTCTTATCTTAGTAGTATGCCAATCAATCGGATTATTATTTCTACTAATAATGACGATGATAGTAAGGACAATAGAGGATTTATTGCGGCGATTAAAAATTATTTAAAATTATCACAGTACTTTGATTTAAATATATTAAATGTAAAATTCCCACCAAAACCATATAATGACTTTGGTGATGCTCATTTAGCAAAATATAATTTAAATGACTGGTTATCTGAAAAGGTAGATCAATCTAAACAATTAGATTATATTTTAAAATTTGTTAAAAACAACGCTCCTTGCTTCACTAAAAAAGAGATAAAGAATTCCTTAGTGTTAAGCAATGAAGAATCCTGATACACCACTTTCTGCAAGCAGAATTAAGACCGCACAGTCTTGTTCTTGGCTTTATTGGTGTAAATATAAGCTAAATTTACCTGACAAAAGTAATGACGGAGCTAAAAGAGGTTCTATATGCCATTTAATCTTTGAATTATTAGGAGAAAAGAAAAGAAAAAAATATTATAATAAAATCATAAAGGCTCAAGACATCTTTGCAGTTCCATCTATAAAAAGGCTTGTAATGAAACATGCTGTTAGAGATGAGGTGGACGACCTTGAAAATATACAGCTTATAAAAGAAATGACCTACAATGGTCTAACTTATGACTTCTTTGGCGGTGATTTAGGAAAACCAACAAAAGAGTATTCTGAAAAAGATTTTGAAATAGTTAAAAATGATGGAGAAATATCCTATAAAATAAGAGGTTTTATAGATAAGCTATTTTTATATAAAAACAAAAAGTTTGCTTTGATTAGGGATTTCAAAACTAGCAAGTCTGTTTTCAAAGGTAAGGACGCAACAGATAACTTACAAGACTTAATGTACAGTCTTGCTGTAAAAAATTTATTTCCAGAGTATTCCGAAAGAGTAAGTGAATTTTTATTTCTAAAATTTGATTTAGATAATCAATCATCTAACTCAGGTTTGATGCAAATGAAACCCTTGGATGATGAAGAATTATATGGATTTGAGCTACAGTTAACAGAACTACAAAAGTATTTAGACAATTTTTCCCGTAAGCATGCCGAATCTAATTTTGCAGCTTATAAAGGATTTCCTAATGATGGCTCTTTTACTGGTAAATTACTTTGTGGCTTTGCTAAACAAAAAGGAGAGCTTAAAATAGATGGTAATCCAAAATGGCACTGCTCTATGAAATTTGATTTCTTTTACTATCACGTTAAAAATAAAAATGGAGACATTATAGCTTCTTATTTTGAAGAAGATTTTACAGAAGATTTAGTTCCAGATGGTTGCACATATGAAATTAAATATTATGAGGGTTGCCCTGCACATTGTTATTGACAATAGTACAAAGCAGAGTATTGTTACGGAATGCTTCCAGTATTCAAATCAACTTACTCCATAGGTAAAAGTATATTAACTATAGAGAAGATATTAGAGTTTCATAAAACCCAGCAAAATAAGTTTCTTTTGCTAGTTGAAGACTCTATGACTGGCTTTGTAAAGTGTCATAATTTATGCAAAGAACTTGATGTCCATTTAGTTTTTGGTCTTAGGCTGACTTGCTGCAATGATGTAGAAGAGGATGACTATAATTCAGATCATAAGATTGTAATATTAGCAAAAAATGATCATGGATGTAAGCTTTTAAATAAAATTTATTCGTTTAAAGAGCTTGAAGGTAATAGAAAAGTAGATTTCAGTTATTTAAATTCTATTTGGGAGCAAGATAATTTAGATTTGGTAATACCATTTTATGATTCTTTTATACATCAGAATCAGTTTTATTTAAAAAATTGTGTACCTGATTTTACCAGTATAAAACCAAACTTTTGGACAGAGCAGAACAATTTACCTTTTGACCCCATACTTAATCAATATGTTAATGATTACTGCAAAGACAAACACCATATTGAAAAAGTTAAAAGTATTTTTTATGAAAATAAAAATGATGTAGAGGCTCTACAAACATACAAAATAATTTGTGGCAGAAAATTTGGCAGACCTTCTACTTTGAGCTGTCCAAACTTAGACCACTTTGGTAGTGATGAGTTTTGTCTTGAATCATATATAAAATTAACTAATGACAAATAATAATTTAAGATTTAATAAAAATCAAAGATATGTAATTTTTGATACTGAAACCGAGGGTTTAAATTTAATAAAATCTCGACCTTGGCAAGTTGCTTGGATTTTAGCCGAAGGAGATAAAATAATTGCAAAAGCTGATAGATTTATCCACTGGCCTAACTTAAACGTATCAGAGGGAGCTGCAAAAGTTACAGGGTTCTCTATGAAAGAGTACAGTAAAAAAAGCTTAGCACCCAATCAAGTTTGGGACGAGTTTTCTGAAGTTCTTTTTGACAAAAGAAACTTAATTGTAGGTCAAAACTTATTAGGTTTTGATGTTTACATGGTGGATGTTTGGCGTAGAGCTATGGCTCTTGACTTAGATCAAGAATATGTAAATAGAATCATTGATACTAAAGCTCTAGCTACAGCCATAGCAAAAGAAATACCATATAATGGTGAAAACTTTATAAGTTGGCAGTATAGACTTTTAAATTACAGAGAGAGAGGATTAAAGACATCTCAAGGTTTTTTATTAAAAAAGTATGATATACCACATGATCCTAAAAAGCTTCATGACGCTATGTATGATATTGAAATGAATTTCAAGATTTTTAAAAAACAGCTATTTGATTTAGAACTATGAACATAAAAGAATATACAGCTTACGATGTTCCATTTCCAGTTGGAGTAAAGCTACCAGAGATTAATATAGAAAAAAAATATTATGATGAGGTTGGAGCGGCACAAGATGCAAGCAACTACCAATTCTTAAGAAAACTTTGCTTTAAAAAAGTTAAAGAAAAAGGCATAGATGCAAAAGATAATGCTGAAGCTTATTATACCAGATTGAAAGAGGAGCTTGATATATTTAAAGAGCTTGGCTTTATTGATTATGTTTTACTAAACTGGGATATTATAAATTTCTGCATAGAAAATAAAATTCCAGTTGGGGCTGGAAGGGGTAGTGCTGCGGGGTCATTAGTGCTTTATGTTATTGGAGTGACTGACATAGATCCAATAGAGCATGATTTGTTTTTTGAAAGATTTGTATCTAAGAGTCGTGCCAGAAAAATAGAACATAATGGCGAGATATACCTTGACGGAAGTTTACTAGCTGATGTTGATAACGATATTTCTTATGACAGGAGAGTAGAGGTTATAGAATACATTGAGCAAAAATTTAAAGGCAGAACATCTAAGATTTTAACACTCAACACTCTTAGTGGTAAATTATGCATGAAAGAATGCGGCAAGATAGTGGAAGAGCTTTCTGAAACTAATGTTAATATAATTAGTGACAGCATACCAAAGCATTTTGGTAAAGTTGCTCCTTTAGATATTGCCTATGAAGAAAGTGAGTCTTTTAAGAAGCATGCAAAGAAATATAGTAAAGCATTTGAGATAGCAAAAAAATTAGAGGGATTAAATAAAAATACAGGAGTTCACCCTTCAGGTATTTCAATATCTTATTATGATTTAAATGACATAATGCCGCTACAGCTTACTAATGATGGAGCTTTAGTTTCTGCTTACGACATGAATGATGTTGCAAGCTTAAGCGTCAAGTTTGATATATTAGGTCTTAGAACATTATCTGTTGTGAATGATGTTTGCCAACAGTTAGGTATAACTCAATCATCTATAGATCCCCATCATCCATCAATCTATGCTGCATTAAAAATATTAAAAAGTCCTCAAGGACTATTTCAAATTGAAGCTGAAACAAACTTTAAAGTTTGCCAAACTATAGCGCCACAAAACCTAGAACAATTATCTGCTGTTGTAGCTATTGCAAGACCTGGGGCTTTAGACTTTAAAGATCTATATGCTGATTATGTGAGAACTGGTGACTTCCAGTCTGTTCATGAATATTTTGATGATATATTGAGCTATACTGGAGGTATTCCGTTATACCAAGAGCAGTTGATGAAGATGGCTGTAAAGGTAGGGTTTAGCTTAGATCAATCTGAACAGTTAAGAAGAATTATTGGTAAGAAAAAAGTTGATCAGATGCCAGCTTGGAAAGCTAAAATCGAAGAGAAAATAAAAGAGAATAATTTAGACTCCAAGATAGGTGAAGTTTTGTGGAAAGTTGCTGAGGATTCTGCTAACTATTCTTTTAATAAATCTCACTCTATAAGCTACGCTTATCTAGCTGCTGTGACTGTATATTTAAAATTCAATCATCCTCAGGAGTTCTTTTTGAGTTTACTAAAGTATGCTAAGTATGAGCCTAATTCTCATGAGGAGATAGCTAAGATAAGCCAAGAACTTTCTTACTTTGATATAAAACTTCTTCCGCCAGACCTGAATAAATCTGATATCGATTTTAAGATAGAAGGTAAAGATATAAGATATGGTTTAAACTCTATAAAAGGTGTTTCAGATAAAGTTTTGTTGTCTCTTTTAGAATTTAGAGAAGATTCTTTTTGTAACAAGTATGAAGTATTTATTTCTGCTAAACAAGCAGGTCTTAATATTGGAGTCTTGTCTGCTTTAATTCAAGCAGGTCTTTTAGATTCTTTTGTTTCTACAAATAGATGTCGATTAGTTCTCGAAGCTCAAACATTCAATATTTTAACAGACAGAGAAAAAAGAAATTTCATAGAGTTAGGCGAAAAATACAATTTTGATATTCTAACTTCAATACATGATAGTTATAAAAACAAAGCTATTGGAGATGATAATAAAGCGCTGTTTGCTGATCGTAGATTTCAAACATTTAAGAAAAAATACGAACCATATAAGAATATTTATGAGATGAATAAAAGTCACATAAAATATGCAAACTGGCATTTTGAAGAAAAATTACTCGGATATAGCTACTCACACAACCTTAGAGATATATTTGATTGTGGCGATGATTTTACATCAGCAGGTAAAATTATAGATGACAGGGATAATTTTATGCCCGATATTTCAAATGTGAAGTTTGTTGGAGTTCTTACCGACATAATTAAAAGAACTAGTAAAAATGGAAACAAATACGCTAGATTACAATTACAAGATGAAAGTGGTACTCTTAATGGTTTATTCCTGGATTCTGGTAGAGAAGAAAGATTAACAAATTATATGAATTCTGGTAAAAAATTACCAAAAAAAACAGACATAGTAATAATACATGGTACAGTTTCTGATGATGTTGTCTTTATAGATAAGATAATTCCTCTAAAAGATAAAATCTATATGAAGCTTTCTGACATTAAATAGTGTAAATAATTATGATGGGTTTAACCGACTATAACCTTACTCCAAAAGCAAAAAAGTGTATAAAAGATGCAAAGTCATTTGCTCAATCTAAAAATCACACGCTTATAAACGTTGCTCATTTAACTTATGCTTGCATAACAAATCTATCAGATAGTTGTGCAATGAAGTTAAAATCTTACAACGTAGAATTTGGTGATAAAAAATTTTTAAAAAAGTTTGATGCTTTTTGTAAAAGCAATCCAGATCTTTTTACTAGCAAAAGGCAAGGTTGGGATGATGAGATAAATGAAGTAATATTCTTTGCTAAAGAATTTTCTGATAATTTTGATAGTTATTTTATAGGGGTTGAACATATCTTGTATGTTATCATAGATATGAGCGGAGCTTTTGTGGAATTTTTAGTTAAAAACGGATCAGACCTACAATATGTGAAAGATATTATTGAATCTCATGTTTTAGAAACAAGCATACCCTCTGGAGATCAAGTTAAAAATATCTTACATATAGAGGGAAAAACAAAAAAAACAAAAAGAACTACAGAGCGTAGATCGTCTCAAATAGGAGATTCTTTAGAGAAGTATTGCATCAACTTAAACCATGAGTTCTTATCAAAAAAGAACCCTGTTATTTCAGGTCGTGACGATGAAATAGATGAACTTATCGAGATTTTATCTAAAAAAAATAAAAGCAATTCTATTTTAGTTGGAGAAGCTGGTGTTGGCAAAACTGCGATAGTCGAAGGTTTAGCTCAAAAAATAGTGAATCAGGAAGTTCCTCAACACATGTCATTAACGCAGATATTTTCTGTTGATATAAGCTCAATGGTAGCTGGCACTAAGTACAGAGGAGAGTTTGAAAGTAGATTCAAATCTTTACTTAAAGAAGTAGAAAATGAAAGTCACATCATATTGTTTTTTGATGAAATACATACAATTATAGGAGCTGGTAATTCTGAGGGGGCGGTAGATGCATCTAGTATGTTAAAACCAGCTTTAGCTAGAGGCTTAATAAAGTGCATAGGAGCTACAACTCCACAAGAATATAAAAAGTTTTTTGAAAAAGATTCAGCCATGAAGAGAAGGTTCGATCAAATTAAAATTGAAGAACCTTCAAAAGCAGAAACTAAAAATATAATTCTTAATGCTTTACCTTATTACGAGGATTTTCATGGAGTTAAATACGCAGAAGAAGATATTGACAGTGTTTTGAATTTTTGTGATTCATTTTTAAGCAATAAAAAATTCCCTGATAAAGCTTTTGATGTAATTGATCAAGTAGGAGCAAAAACAAAAATACAGTACAGAAAAGAGTCAAATGAGGTGGCTAAGGCCAGGATGCATTTTTCTGAATTATTAAAAAAAGCAGAATCTGAAAAGGAGCTAGATGAAGAGGCTTTTACTGAAATTTTAAAAGACTACATAACAACAATGGCTAAGAACCTTGACCCTAAAGGTAGGAAAAGAAAGGTAAAATACAAGGATATAGTACAAGTTATAAGCGAAAAAACTGGCATTTCTCATAAAGTTATAGCTAAAAAATCAAAGATGTTTTCTTCTTTTATGAAGGGAATGAAATCTGAAATTTTTGGACATGATCAAAATTTAGAGAAGATTTACAATACCCTATCTTGCGCTAAAGCTGGGTTAAATGATAAAAATAAACCTTTATGTAATTTTTTATTAGTGGGAGGCACTGGAGTCGGTAAAACTTACACGGCAAAAAAAATAGCCAAATATTACTTTGGCAACCCTAAATCATTTATTCAGTTAAATATGAGCGAATATCAAGACAAAACTGGTGTAGCAAAGCTTATCGGAGCTAATGCTGGTTATGTTGGTTATGAAGAAGGTGGTTTACTAACAGAGTATGTTAGAAACAATCCAAATTCAGTAATACTATTTGATGAAATTGAAAAATGCGAGAGTAAAATATTAGACTTACTACTACATATACTTGATGAAGGTTATGCTACTGACAACTTAAACAGGCACATAGATTTTAAAAATACCATCATAGTAATGACCTCAAATATAGGCTTCAAAGAAAAAAACAAAAGAAGCATGGGGTTTGTACAAGAGCAGGAAAATGTTGAAAACTTATACAATAAAGCTTTACGTAAATATCTTAGACCAGAGTTAATATCAAGAATCGATGAAACTCTTGTTTTCGAAGAATTGCAGCCAGACCATTTATTAAAAATAATTTCTAGTGAGTTAATACTTATAAAGCAAAGACTTGCTGATAAAAATATCAATCTCAAATATTCTTCAAGAATAAAAAAATGCATTTTTAATGAATTAAAATCTCAAAATTCACATGCTAGAGATATAAAAAACTTAGTCAAAGCATTAGTTCAAGTACCCCTATCTCATTACATAGTTCAAAATAGAAATATTGAAAAAGTAGAAATAAAAGTTATAAATAAAATTATAACTTGCGTTTAAAGTGGACTTTCATATTTTAAATAATAGAACTTATGTAATAAATTCTTCTGAGGACTGGGACTCAATAAAAGATTTTATAAGGCTTGTTTTAAAAAAAATAAACATAAGCTTAGAAATCAATGAATTCTATCACGAGGCTAATCACGAAAACTATGATTGCTATAGACTAATAACCTCCGATAGAAAAGTTTTTTACCTTAAAATATCGTTTGATGAAAATTCAAAAATCTTGGAAAGAGAAAACTTTATTTTACAAAAAACCAAAGGAGTAGCCTCAGGAGTAGTAAAATTTTATGGAAAAATCGAGTTAAATGAAAATGTAAGCTGCTTACTTTTTCAGTTCCCAAATTGCTTTAATATAAGAAATCTTGGTAGGGGTCTTGTACTGGACAACATAGAAGTTTTTCTTGATTCTTATAAATCTTTTTGTCAAACTAATCCATCTAAACTAAAATACAAATCTGTATTATCGAATCAAATAAAATCCTGGGATATAGAAAAAAATTTTTCTGTAACAGCCAAAGAGTCCATAAAAAACAATACAGACTACAACAAAATAGTTTCTATACAAAAAACATTAGGGGATGATCTTATTTCTTGTATTCCAGATGTAGGAAAAGGCTCGACATGTATTTCATCTTTATCATTAGATTCGATATATTTTTCTAAAAATCTTTTTTACTTTGATTGTTTAGAGAATACTTGCTGTTATCATCCATTAGTAGATTTAGTAGATATTTTTCTAAATTTTGGCCTTAAAGAAGAAAAAGAAAAAGAAATTTTGGATAAATTTTATCAATACTATCATGTATTTCATGATCAAAATTTTTACGATGAAATATACAGTATGCAGAGCAAAAAGAAGCTTTTGGAACTTTTATTCTGCTATTTAAGAGAAGTTTATATGTTCCGATCAACTCGTTTAGACACTATAATTAATATTTCTAATGAATTTCATAATTGTTATGCAAAATTTAAAAACATAGGTACTTTTTTAGACAATAAAAAATTTTTATTTAATCTTCTTACAGAGCCTATTTTCGGTAAAAAAGTGTAATAAATTGTATATATGCCGCTTCCTTCACCAAATGATAAAGAAAAACGCTCTGAGTTTATAACTAGATGTGTTGCTGATTTGTCTACAAAAGGAGAGTTTAAAGGCAACGATCAAAGAGTTGCTGTTTGCATATCACAATTTGAAAAAGCCTCTAAAAAAGCTTCTGTTACTGTTGGGAATGAGCTTTTAGACGGCAAAGGTCCATGGGACGACCAAGATTTATTTATTTTCCACAACACACCAAAAATTAAAATTAGCGAATCTAAAGACAAAAAAATGAGCGAATCTAAAGACAAAAAAATGGACGAAAAAGAAGTTAACGTGTTTAAGGCATACATGACTCATTGCGTTAAAAACGATGCAGATATGACAGACACTAAGGAGATGAACATGGACAACACCATGAAAGCATGTGCCGTTCAGTATGATAAAGATAAACCAATGTTGATGGAAAATTCAAATGGTGAACTTACAGAAAAACAAAAAAAACTTCCTCCTGCTTTACAGAAAGCTATTCTTAAAAAGATGAAAGAGGAGAATAAAGCTCATCATTATGGCAAGAAAAAAGAAACTAAGGCTAGCATTGGAAGACCTTATCCTGAATTAGACAAAAGACTTGAAGAAAGTTTAAAGGCTATGGATATGGAAAATAAAGATAAAAAAATGAAAGCCATGGATAAGCCTAAGCCTGAAGAGGATGAAAAAATGAAAGCCATGGACATGCCTAAAAAGGATGAAAAAATGAAAATGAAAGCCGCTGAAGATCCAATGGCTCACGGACATCCTACAGCTAAGAAGGCAATGGAGGAAGGCAAAAAATTAGGTTTAACAGGTGTGCATTTACATAAAGGGAAAGACGGCAAACCTGTTTATATGCCTGGGAGAAATCATGAAGAATTTATGAAAAAACATAACGAAATCATGAAAGAAAAAAAAAAGACAAAATAGAAAGTAGTCTTTGGGAAAATATCAGAAAGAAAAAACAGCGCATTAAAAGCGGTTCAGGTGAAAAAATGCGTAAAAAAGGAGATAAAGGCGCTCCTACAGCTGATCAAATAAAAAAAGCTCAAAAATAAAATAAATACCGCTAATCTTGTAGAAAAAAGGCTTATTACGCCTAATATCCTACATGATTGTACAGTATTACAAACCCAATTCGAAAAACAGCGGGTGCGCTTTTAGTTTTGATATAGGCCCGAATCAAAAAAACAAAGAGCCTTGCGTATTTGTAAGGGCCATAAAACAGTTTTCTTGGAACGATAAAACAAGAACTGGATCTTTTTCTGAGAATGCAAAAAACCAAGACAAGTCTTTATCTTTAAAATTAAATGAAATTGAGGTAGGAGGTTTAATCAACGCAATAGAGAACTATTGTGATTTTTCTGCTTTCCACTCCTATCAAGAGAATAAAACCTCTATATCCTTCAAGCCTTATACCAAAAAAGACGGAACAAAAGCTTTCTCTTTTGGCGTAACTAGAAACTCAGCTAATAAGTTTGGCATAGGAGTAGAGATGTCTGAGGCTTATGGTCTTTTAGAATTTTGCAGAGTCTATCTACAAGAGCTTTACTTACATCGTCTTGAAAAAGCTAAAAGCTATAAAGAGTCTTTGGAGCATAACAAGTAGATGAAAAAGAAAACTGTTCTTGTTCATTCTAATTTTTGCAGGGCTTTTACTGGGTTCGGTAAAAATAAAAAAAATATTTTAAGACATTTATTCAATACTGGTAAATACAATATTATAGAACTAGCAAATGGAGTTCACTGGCAAGATCCATCAACAGAAAATGTTCCTTGGACCTGTAGAGGTGCATTGCCACCTCAAAATGAATTACAAAACTTAAACCCAGAACAACAAAGATTAGAGGGTTATGGCAACAAATTAGTAGATAAAGCTATAGAAGAATTTAAACCTGACGTTTACATAGGTATAGAGGATATTTGGGCTTTTGGCGGGTATCAAAATAAACCTTGGTGGAATAAAATAAACACTATGGTTTGGACAACTTTAGACAGCTTGCCATTACTGCCTCAAGCTGTGGATTTTGCACCGAAAGCAAAAAACTACTTTGTTTGGTCCACTTTTGCAGAAGATGCATTTAAAAAGTTAGGATACTCACATATAAAAACACTAAGAGGATCTTTAGATACAAGTAATTTTTACAGATTTTCTGATGAAGTTCGCTCTAATTTAAGATCTAGACACAATTTAAGTAATGAGTACATAATTGGCTTTGTGTTTAGAAATCAATTGAGGAAAAGCGTTCCAAACATATTAGACGGCTTTAAATTATTCAAAAAAATAGAGCCAAAAGCCAAACTTTTACTACATACGCACTGGTCAGAGGGATGGGATATAGGCAGGATGCTAGAAGAAAAAAATATACCTTTTTCTGACATTTTGACCACTTATGTTTGTTCTAAATGCGCCCATTATGAGGTCAGACCATTTTCTGGGCAAGAGCAAAATTGTCAAAAATGCGGCTCGCAAAAAACGGTAAATACGACCAACACTGGCAGAGGTGTAACTGAGGAGCAATTAAATGAAGTTTATAACCTCATGGATGTTTATTGCCATCCTTTTACAAGTGGAGGGCAAGAGATACCTGTACAAGAGGCTAAATTAACAGAATTAATAACTTTAGTAACAAATTATTCGTGTGGAGAGGACAGCTGCTCAGAGGAAAGCGGTGGATTACCCCTAGATTGGACTGAATACAGGGAACCTGGAACTCAATTTATAAAAGCGTCTACATCTCCAAAAAGCATTTTCGACAATTTGGAAAAAGTTTGGGAGATGACTGAATCCGAGAGAAAATCTTTAGGAGAAAAGTCAAGACAGTGGGTTATAGATAATTTTTCAGTACCCGTTATTGGCTCTAAACTAGAAGAGATTATAGATGCAATGCCAGAGATTGAGTATGACTATGACCTAAAGAAATGTCTATTCAATCCTGATTATACTCCAAAAGAAAATTATGCGACTAAGGATGAATTTTTGATAGATATATATAAAGAGATTCTAAACGACGATGTAGATAAAAATTCTGGCGGTTTTAAGCACTGGATGGGCCAAATGCAGGGTGGTATGTCACCTCAAGAAGTTGTAACACATTTTAAAAATGTTGCGATACAAGAAAAAGCCAAATACACAACACCAGATTTAACTAAATTTTTGGGAGATGAGAAAAAATCAGAAAGAATAGCAGTGGTAATACCTCAAGCGGAAACTGATGTTTTACTAGTAAACTCTTTGCTAAAAAATCTAAAAAATAATTATAAAAAACATAAAATATACGTTTTTACGCAAAATAAGTATTTTCCATATATAGATGATAATCCTTATATTGAAAAGCTTTTGCCTTATTCTCCTCTAGTAGAAGACACATTCTTAATGGAAGGCATATCAGAGCATGAGGGGTACTTTGAAGCGATATTCTACCCTCACTCCACAACTCAAAAACATATAAGTTATATTCATAACGCTAAAGATAAAATGCAGTTTTCAGTTAACTAAAATGCCACACTTACTAAGAGAATACGCCAAAAATTTAGGGGTCAAAATATCAAAACCTATAGTCAGCAATCACTTTTTTCCAATTGAGTTTGATAATTACATAACTATATCTATTGACGATGAAAACCAGTCAAAATCTTACAAAAACTATGATATAGTATTTTTTATATTGAAGCCATTTTTAAAAAAACATGACATAAAAGTCGTTCAACTATCTGGCAAATCTCAAATAAGTGGGGTTGATAAATTTCTAAATATACCCTTCAAGCAGCAAGCTTATGTTATCTCAAACGCTTTATTGCATTTTGGTGTCGATGGAGCTTTAAATCACTTATCTAGCTTAAGAAAAAAGCCCACTGTAACTTTATTTGGCAATATTTATGCAAACATAAATAAGCCCTTGTTTTCAAGTTCATCTTTAAATATCAATTTAGAGCCTGATTGGGATAAAAATCCTTGTTTTACTAATGTTGACCCAAAACAACAAATAAATAACATAAAGCCAGAAAAAATTGCTCAATCTATTATAAATCTACTAAAAAAAGAAAAAGCAAAAGTTAATTTTAAAACAATTCACCAAGGCTCAGCTTTCAATCAGACTATTATTGAGGTTGTACCTAGTTCATTTTGCAACATACAGACATCAAATAACCAAGAAATCTTCTTAAGAGTCGATTATGGTTTTGATCAACAAGCTTTTACAGAGTTTTGCAAAAGACATAAATGCACAATATTTACAGATAAAATAATAAAAGCAGAAGATCTCGCTCCTTTATCTAATAATATAAACAACATGTTTTTCTTTGTGCATCCAGATGACGACTTGATCCCAGATAAATATTTTAATGATTTAAAATCACTTAATATTAATCCAGTGATCTTAGTTAATGAAAAAGAACACTTATCTGCTGTTAGAAACAAATATTTTGATTTAATGGTTAAGCACTATAATGGTAATTCTAAAAAACCAGGTCAAGTGACATCAAAAAGCAGGTTTCTATGCACTAAACACTTAATTGCAAATGGTAAAAAATATCTAAGTTATGCTCATTGGAAAAATAATATTGACAATAGTGACAAAGTGATTGATAGTGCTGATTATTGGAAAGAATCAGAGTACTTTTATATATATGAGCAAAACTAAAAAAGCGCAGCCGAAAAAAAAATATGGTCCAGACATTTACAAGAGGAATGATCATGGATTATTAGAGAATGTAGATTATAAATTTAATGATGATGGCTCTATAAATTGGAGGGCTATGATAAAAACTGAGTTCTTGTATCCAAACAAGGATTGGTTTTCTATTAGGGGTCAACAAGTACCCACATCAATTGATGGCTTAGAAGATAGACAACTTCTTATAATGCTTGGAGGTATAAAAGAATTAGCCAAGTTAAGAGGTTTTGTCGCGGTTGATTTTGATGTTCAGAATGTTTCGGATAATTATGTAACTGCCAAATGCACTATACTATGGTCTAATAATTATGAAACAGCTGGAGACTATACAAGTACATATACAGATTTTGCAAATGCTTCAGAAGCAAATACTGATAATTTTTGTATTAAATTTTTAGAAACAATTGCTTGTAATCGTGCTTTTGTCAGATGTGTAAGAAATTATCTAAATGTTCACATTGTTGGTGCAGATGAAATAGATAAATCAAAAGGAGCCGATAATTCTACGACTGTTGAATACGATGCTCCAGCTATTACACCGACAGGTTTGCTTGAAAAGATACTTAGAGATAAACACGGAGTAGACTCATTCGAAGGTTTTAAAAATTTATTAAGAGACCTTTGGAAAGTGGAAAAGTATCGTAACGAAGAGGCTAAAAATTGGTCTTCTTACTCTGATATATCAGCTAAAGAGGCTAGGAAGTTGATACCAATACTTAAATCTAAGTGATAAAAAGAATAACTAATCCTGTTGACTTTGAAAAAGTAGTCAATGATATTTACAACCTTTTTGGAGAGAGAGATAAAACAGACTACCACTTGTTTTTACCTCATGACAAAGACAGTATAATAACAGCATTTGGAAACACTAAAGTGCTTACATGGGATTTTTTTTGTTGGGCTAATTTAGCAGATAGTGGCAATTATGATGCTGTCATATCATTTGTTAATAACAAAAACGAAAAGTTTGGGCAGAAACTTTTTAGTGAGTATGTTTGGGCTTCTGCTAACCCAAAAGTTGGTTATAGATTATTTGCAAAAGCTTTAAAATTTGCTAGAAATAATGATTTTAAGTATATAATGATGTCGTCAGTCTCTAATCATGAAAAATCAGAGAAGATTACTAATTTTTACAAAAAAATTGGCTTTTTAAAAGATTCAGAAACCTATATAGCTAAATTATGAACGGAAGAGTTGCTAAACAATTAAGAAAAATTTGCCCTCCTATGAATGCATTCACAAGAAGGGTTTACAGGAAACTTAAATCACAATATAAATCATTGCCACATTATGCAAGAAGAGACTTCATCGAACTACTCAAAGAAAAAACCATCCAAGTGGAACCAGAACAAGATGGGAGCGTTTTGGACCAAGAAAAAGTCTAACGGAAATACTTTTTTATCTGGTAATATTGTCGTTGATGGCAAGACAATACCAATTTGTATTTTTAAGAATGATTTTAGCGATGGGAAAACTCCTCATTTCCAAGCATTTAGAGTTACAGATCAAACAAAAAACGATTTGTAATGCCCGACTCTTAAAGGGGCTAATACTTTTGGTTTAATTCCTGTATGTTTGTAGCAATTCTGGCAAAAACTCACATCCTCAAAACTCAAGTCGTTTAACTCAAATTTTCCGCCTTTACCGTCGTTACAATCGGTTATATGTGCATAATTTAAGGGGAAGTAAGGGTACTTCATTTTTTCAAAAATTGATCTATGCACCTTAGTAAATCCAAACCCGCACCAATCTACTTCAACTAGCTTATTTTGGTTTATAGACCCAGATTCTTGTAACCATTTAGCAGAAGTAAAAGGCATGTGATGATGCCTTCTAAAAAAATCTTCATCCCAGTTCCCAACCATTGCTTGGTCCCCATAATTAGAGCAGTACCACCCTGTCACAAACTTATGTTCATCAGGAACATTAATTAATGCTTCTATTTGTTCTATAGAAAACTGTATATCAGAATCAATCCAAAATAACCACTCTGCATCTGGCGGCCTAGTATCGACAAAACCTTTTCCTCCTGTTGCAAGGTAATTACGGGCAAAGTTTAGAAACAATCTATGACAAGTAAGTATAGCTGAGTTGTTTTTATCACACCAAGATTGTAATTTTAGATATTGCGGAACAATATTGCCAGTCATCCCATTAGCTATGGGAGTCAAAAATACATAATCAAGCATACTTTAAATATATTAAAATATACTAAAAATTCTAATTAATTATTGAGCAACATCAGCTCCTGATGGGGGAGGCGTTGGGTCTCTTACTATTTCTAATTTATCTATATCTTTTCTCTCTCCGTATACGACATAAAAGTAATTAAGAGCTTCCGCAGTATTTGATCCTACGCATATATCTCCATTGTCGTCTATTCTTTCAACATAAATACTTTGATTCGGGCCTATTGGAGTTACGTCAACTGTCATTGAATTTATATCAACTAAACC
>Ga0098042_1000210_pt1 | contig 22647 bp, 32 predicted proteins | sample 9_EtaG_FD_75066 | JGI IMG/M metagenome (GOLD analysis project Ga0098042, IMG submission 75066) | Marine viral communities from the Subarctic Pacific Ocean - 9_ETSP_OMZ_AT15188 metaG | ecosystem: Environmental > Aquatic > Marine > Oceanic | place: Pacific Ocean | collected 2015-01-10
ACAGCAAAAGCTGAGGATGTAATCCCCTGATAATCTAAGGGGACTTTTCTTATTTCATTATATGGATACATAATTACTCCTTTTTGTCAATATTAACGCCATTAATTTTAAGCGTTGTGTTAAGAGAGCCTCGCTCTCTGTTAGCTTCTGTCTTAATTTGCATACCAAATGCATCGCCATTAGGCTTTTTAGCTACTGTAAGTGATAATATTTTACTTGCATTATATGCGATACGAAACGAACCACGAACAGATGATATATTCATACCTTCTGACATAGCTTGTTTAGTAATTTCTGATACTGCAAATACTATTATATTATTCTTAATAGCAACTTCAGTTAATGCACCAGCAATTTCTTCCATCTTCATATTTAAATCTCTATGCTTAGAAGGCATTAGACCCATATGGTCGATGACTACAATTTCTGGTTTAACAGGCAACATACTTATCTTTTTAGCTAGTTCTACAGCATAACAAGGGGCATAATCTACATACAACCATTTAAACTTATCGCTAAAGCTATTTAAAGCTCCACTAGCATAATGTTTACGTAATTGTTCTTCATCCCATCGTTGTTCTATTTGTATAAATCTAGACCATATCTGTCTTGGAGACATTTCCATCTCTAGAAAATAAGTAGGTTTCTTTAATGCATTTACCCAGTTTTGTAATAACATAGTCTTCATAGATTTAGGTGGTGCTTGTATAACAACAAGCTCGCCAGGATATATAGGAAAATCTACACCATATAGTTCTCCTAAATTAACAGGCTTTACATCTCCACTTAAAAAGCTAACGAGACTAGCTTCCATATCATTAGCAGTCATTAGGCTTTGTGATTTCTTTGATTGATATAATTTGCATGAAGGTTTACAAAAACTATCCATAATATTATCCATACAACCATATCTATAACCTTGACCACCATGACCTTTATAGCAATCAGTAACAATTCTATCCATCTCTGATTTTTTAAATGGATGGTCATCACTACTAACTCTATTACGCCAATCTTCCATTATTAATCTCACAGTATGTTCAGGATAACGCCATCTAAGCCACGCAGCAGTACGCAATGCAACTGCATGTCTGTTACCAAATGATGTTCCTTGTAACATTGTAGATATACATGGATGATTTACTGGGTCTGGATTTTGTCCCATATTAGATTGATAGACTTTAGTTTCTTTCTTTTTATTTCTAGCCATACAATCAAAGACAGGATTAGCTGCCTCTAATATAGGAATTGTAACATCTCTTCTTGGACGTTGAGCTAACTCTTGAATATCAAGTGCATTATATGCATCCAACTCTCCCTTTTTCAAGAATACTTTCCATAATTTTGACTTAGTATTTAATGTATTATTAAGTCTGATTATTCTAGTTTTATCTGTGACGGATGGGTCAGCATATGCAAATATGCCATGTTTGTTAAGCTCATCTTTTACTCTTAAATGTAAATCTTCACTAGGTTCATATCTAAAAGCTGTACTTGGGATGCCAAGATGAAAACCTCTACCACTAAAATAAGTATTATATGGAACATTCTTTTCTTCTAATAATTTACTTAAACTTAGTGCTTTCATTCTTGCTGTAGCAATATCTGTGCCATCTACATCTAACAAAAATTCATCTGGCATATATATTTTACCATTAAATCCTGATAGAGATTTATGTTTATTGAAATATTCTACTACATCCTTATCGTATCCAAAAAGAGAAACAAATGTATCTCGTGCTACATAATACCATAATGATGCTTTATCTGTTGTATCAAAATGGTGTCTATCGGCAAAGCCGAAAGCATATTCTCTTATCATTATATTTCTCCTTGGGGTTAAAATGGGGACTCACGTATTCCTTTGCTTGGGTCTATAGTATATTATATTAATAACCAAGACTTACAGGACGAGTTGATGTCCCCATTTATAGGGTTATTTAGAACGGTGAAGCTTCAGCTGTTGTAGCTGTTTTAGGCTTTCTACCTTCCATGTATTTTTCTGCTGCAGCTTTAATATTAGCTATACGGTCTTCTGTATAATTATCAACTACATTTTGGAAAGGAGCAGCAGGTGCTACCTTTTGACATACTTCTGCATATCCATTTTCATTCTTATAAAACAATACTTGTAGCTTTTTACCTTTTAATCCATCAGGGGTATCATCTACTGAAATTGTTTTCTTTCCATCATCGCTAGTACCTTCTTCTAAAATAGTAGGATTAGCACTTCTAATCATATTAGATACACTAAATTCTACACCATCTTGGCCTCTAGCTTCCCATATTCTACATTTAAGTGTTTCAGGATAATCTTCAAACCATAAATCTACAAAACCTGAACCATTAAAGTCCCCACGTTTTGCTTGACTTATTGTTACATTCTTCCAACCTTCACCAAATGAACTTCCTGTACTTTCTGTTATAGTAATTGCCATTACTTATTCTCCTTGTGTTTTATTATTAATTAATGTTTTACAACTAAGTGTTTTACCACTACCAGGTTCTCCTATAATAAGAATCTTTGCTGAATCCCAGCCTTTCTTCTTTATCACATCAAGTATTATCTGATAGTCTTGAGGCATTTCAGGTTCTAAAGCTTGACTTCTATCTTTTGCATGACAGAAATGTTCATCTCTAGCTGTTACCCAAACATATTCTCTTTCACCTTTCTTATTTTTCTTAACTTTAGTATATAATACAAAGTCAAACCATTTACCGACATCTACCTTAGTAGAGCCTTCGATATATGGCATCATTCGCAATACACCATTTTCATTGTCTTGTTCTGCTTTAGAATGACAATTAACTATTAAACTACATGGTATAGAGTTAGTAAAAGCAAAGAAACTATCTAGTTTATCCTTTAACTTACCCCATTGCTGTAGTTTTAACGCATCTTGTGAGCCTTTTAACTCTCTTGCGTATTTCTTAGCCATCTCACTAGCTGTATCAATGACCATACATTCTACTTTATGGCCATCTTTAGGCACAACTTTTAAAGATGTCTGATTTACTTTAACACCATCTATATCTACAACTGATTCAACTCTTTCACGAGTCCACAGCTGTGCTATAAATGATGAAAAGTCTGAGAATGTATTAAACTCAAGTGGAGCATATCCAAACATTTGTTTAATACTATCTCTACTTCCTAGTGATTTATAACCATTTTCTAGGTCAACATATAGTGTTTTCATACGTTATTATTTCCTTTTTATTTGATTTTTAGTAAGTCTTAAATTTACAATTACTTATATAATAATAAAAGAAATATTACTAACTTGCATTATATGTATACTTAGCATAACCCTTTTTAGGTACAATACTAGTCTCAATATCATAACCTTGCTTACGAAGATTAAATATTAACGCACCTAACCTAAAACTTCCATATTTTTCTAAAGCCTCAAGTGGTGTTATACTACCATGTACTTGTAAGTGAGTAAGCACTTTTTCTTGTTTACTTATTTTCTTGTCCATAATACTCCTTTGCTGTTATTTTATTGTCTTTAATAGTATTCCAATTGACTGACTTAGGAAGATTATCCCAGTCATATCCTAAATCATAACCGTAATCTGATAGCCAATCTTGTGCTACATCTTTTACTCTACCCATTTCTTAATTCTCCTTATTAATATCCATTCACCAGTATGAGTAACATGATGAATAATTTTTTCTTGCATTTGTTTATTATTTAATTCACCATCTTCCCATATTTCTTCTTTAGGCACTTCTTCCCAGTTATTTACATCTTCACCCATATCGTTATCTTTCCACCATTGATATCTTTTATCTTCAGGTAATTCATTTACAACTGGTTTACATACACATACTTTATAAATACATTTACATTCAATCATATTAATCTCCTTAGAATATATATCTTATTGTTTGCCATGGTATGTTGTGATAATGTAGATTCTCAAACTTTTTAATGTAATCTTTCTTTAATCTATAGTAGTAACGTATATTATCACCTCCATATTCAGACGTTTTATCTTCCTGTAAGCTTGGATTCCACAAGAAATTTTCACCAGGTACATCATTATCTATATTATATTGATGCATTTCTTTATTATGAGTTAGAAATATACATTCTGCTTTGATTTTATCTTTGATACTATCATCTACAATAGCATTTACTAATGTAAATAGCTCTTTATAATCTTGAACAAAGTCTTTATACATAATAATAGGTGAATAATTTAGATGTACATCGTACCCAGCTTCATAAAAATCATTAACAGCTTTAAGTTTGTCTATAATTTTGCTTGTGCCAGGCTCTAGTACATCAGACATTACTTGTGGCATTACACTAAATCGTATTCTAACCTTACGATTAGCGTTATATTTTAATAAATGTTTATTTACATACTTAGTTGCTGCTGTACCCATAGCTTTATCATTATTTTTAAAGTAATCAAATAGTTTTTCCCATTCGTGATACTTTGCATGGGCTACATAGTCTTCGTTGCAGCTAAAATCATAAGTATAATATGTTTCGTGTGTTTGATTAGGCTCTTTAGGCCAATCAAGTAGCCATAAATGTCTATCAAGAGCATCTAATATTGCATTTGTATTCTTAGCAATTGCTAATCCATGCTTATTATGTCTTCGCATATAACAATAACTACATTTATATATACAGCCATAGCCAAAACTGGGCGTTATATAGTCACTACTACGACCTGAAGGTCGAATAATCATTGATTTTCTATTTATATATTTCATTCTTACTCCTGTATAAGGGGTCTGCAACCTTGGCTATCAGCTATTCGTCACAGGATTTACTGCAGACCCTATTATATTATTTAATCTTTCAATCCTAATACTGGTAAAACATCTTGCTCTTTACCTGTACCATACCATAATGCACCACCGTCATTACCTTCATCATCTGCTTGTAATATTAATCGTGTACCATTATCAAGAACTATACATACAGGTCTAGAATACCAATCATAATCTTTAGCTTCTTCAACACCCATATATTCTACATCAACTATTTTACGTTTAAGTAATACATCACGTGCTTTTTCATTCCAATATTCTGGTAAATCCATTATTTATTCTCCTTTGTAAGCCATTTTTCAAGTTCAGAGCGTTTAAAAAGTAATTTACCAGTAGTTTGAGATGCCGATAATTTATTATCTTTTACATGTCTTCTTAATGTTGCAGTAGATACACTACAATATTTAGACGCTTCATTGACACCTATCCATTTATCTGTTGCCTCTTTATTTAGTAAAAGATTCTTAACATCATTTATTAAAGATACTATTCTTTCAACATTTTCCATTGTTTTCTCCTGTGAGTTGATATTTATTATTAGTGAGATACTTATTGAAGCATTATTAAGCTTTTTTCTCATTCTATGGTAGTGCTTATAACTGGTTTTCTGACGAGATATAAGTTCCTGGAATAAACTTAGGCTAACTTCTCAGGACTGCCATAGCTATAGTTAGCTACTTATATATGCTTTAGAGCTGTACCACACAATAACGGGCCATTAAGGATATATTGTTCACCTCACTCTATAATTTAAAGGGGGCTTGACCCTCGTTAGTTAAATACCCCTAGCATTGCCATCGGCATTACATCAACTCGCCTGTCAATATCCCCCTTTTTTCGACGAGACAACATCCAGTTCCCTGGTGTTACCTATATCTAAATTTGTGTGGACGATTTATTTATAGTGATACGCCCACGCCTCACTTGCATAGAGTCTAGCCGATTTGAAATCCACCAGACTCGGAGCAGAACAAAATAAAGTCTTGCAGATGACCCACGCTAAATGGATACATCATATCAAAGTCTTTTGGGTCACCATGTTCATCTTTTTCACATTGTTCATAAGATAGTTTTATTTCATTTTCATAATGAGCAGCTGTACCGTCATCAATAGTTTCTTGTAGACGTTTAGCTATAGCACTAGCTTTCTCTTCAGATATCTCGTGCATATCATTATAACTACCACCTTCTAAATCTTCTTCAGTTAATTCATCACAATAGTCAAAAGCATAAGCCCATAGTCTACGCCACCACCATACATTAGAACGAAAATATATACCTGGATTTTCTTTCTCTCTTAACGTCATTTCACTATAATAAGTTTTCTCTAACTCATCTTTAGCTTCTTTAAATATTGCTTGTCGCTCATCCCAATTCATACCTTCATATTTATTATATATAGGATATTTATCTTCGTTTATTTCTCTCATTACTGGATTCATACCATGTAAATCAAATCCCATTGTTCTTACTCCTTATGTTAGTTAATTAAATTTCACCCTACACTTGACAGAACCACGTCTTATTTTTCATATCTGCATTTAGTTGCAACTCGCTTGGACTAGTGTAGGGATTTTAGCTAAATCTAGACCCCAAGTAGTCTAGGAGGAGCATCTTGGGGCAATGTGTTTATCAACACTTAAAGACTGTTTAAATCCTCACCAGTAGTTAACTAGTTTGATTGGTTTATTCAGCTCCTGTTAATGGGTCTGTGGCAGTGCGTGAGAAGTGTTCCGAGAGTCCTAGGAACTCTGTCGCTTAACTTGCATGAGTACTTTCTTCGTGCCATTAACTATTGCAGCACACGCTAATGTGCTTTAATTTATATCCATCTCCATCATAAATGGTTCAACATCTTTACCACTATCAAATTTATGGATAAAATCTGCTACTACTTTCCATTCACATTTAGATTTAGGTGAAACACCAAACATAAATTCCATTTCTGCATTATTATTATGATGATGTACATTTATATCGTTATCATGAACAGTAACTATTACATTCTTTGTATCTACTTCATAACTATCACACATATCCTGCTCAACAGCATCTTGTATTGCTAACGCTATGGGACAATTACATTCATCTTCTTGAATACCATTTTTTATATGTTCTTCGGTTACCTCAATCCACATTATACTTAGCCTCCATTTCTTTTTGGTCTAGCCAATTATCATAGGCATCCATTTCAGTTTGGTTTTCTTCTATCTGTTGCTTTAATTCTTTCTTAAATGTTTCTATATCATCATCAGCGTCTGCTTTTAATAAACGTAACGCTGTCTTTAGCATTGCTGTGCTATCAGCTAGTTCTGTGTAACTCATTTCTTTAATCTCCTTAAATTTAATTGATACTTATACCGTACTCGTTTAGTAGCCTGCTTGATAGAAATGTGGGTATACTCAGAATCTGAGACATTCCTACCAAGGGCTACATCTTTACGGTTTATATAATGAATAAACTCGCTTGCTCTCATCCTCCAAAGTACTCTTTTAAATCACAATAAATAGCGTGCATGATTTCAGTATATCTTTCTTCATTGACACGTTCATTATTTATTTCTCTTAGTTCTACAAATACTTTAGTGATAAGAGCTTGAAAGGGTTGTTCTAACCATGGCTTAGGAGGAGGTTCTTTTAACAACGCCTTATTTAGCTCGGATGGGTGTTCATTTATCATATGTTCCATAAGATTATTATCAGGTTGATTGATAAATATATCATCAACATATCTATTGTCTTCTTGCACACAGAAAGGACATGGTTCACCATTACCTACTGCTAGCATACTTGTTACATCTATTTCTCTAGCCATCGTTGTCCTCCTTTATAAAGTCTAATAATTCACAAAGAACAATTAGAACTTCTGAACTACCTGACCAATTAGCATAACCTACAGTTTCGTCAGGAGTTACAGTTGGATTCTGTTCACTATAACTTGCTCTTAATACTACTAAATCAAACCTTTTATATCTTTCACATTTATCTTCATACTTCTTGCATAATTGCCATATTTTATCTTTAATATTCATTTGTTCGCTCCTTTGTTTAATTATAAGAGAGAGAATGCCTTTCATCAAATGATAGGTATAGTTTTAAGCTATGATTTGTAGACTTTGTAGCATGCGATAAGCCTCTTAAAACAACGGACTGACATCTCTCTCTTAATTTGTTGGGCTACTAGTCGCTCCTTGACGTTCACCCACGCACCATTAGTCTTCGTAAGAATTACCATAAAATATATCTAGGATAGGACTGATACTCATACCAAATAGAACTATCCATATAACTACTAGAGGTTCGTAGTGTAGACCACGATACCAATGATTGACTACTAGTATAGTCATTAATATTTGTGCTACAATTGGGGCATATCTGCCGAATTTATCAAAAGAATCCATAGTATAATTACTCCTTATTGTTTAGGACACGTTTATTTATATATATTGCGTGTATATGTGTGTATATCAGTTTATATCAGGTAACATAAGCGTAACACCCCCACGTAAGCAGGGATGCTATGCTATAGAATTGCTATGCTATTGAGATAACCTCGTCAGCATTCATACTCCTCGCAATTTGCTCCTCCTCTGTGGCAGAACTCTCCACTTGAGAAGGATACTCTATGCTTTGAGAATCAAGGTTGTAGGTTGCGTCTCCAAAGCCCTCGTCTTGGTAGAGGTTAAACATCTCCTCGTCCATTTCATTACACCATAGGGTAATGTTGTTCTGGCCATTAGAGTCTTGGCCTTGCACGGTGATAGAGCAAGAGATGTTAGCTGGGCCAACACCAGTCACAGTAACCCTCGGGTTTGAAGAGTAAGCAAAAGCGTGCTTGTCCTCGCCTGTGGTCTTGTCCACCCAGTTGATACGTGTTAAAGATACTGGGATAAGATTGCCACCCCAATGAGATTTTAAAGTTGCTATAAGATTTCTATTCATTTGGATACTCCATTCAGGCTGAATTGCCTTGTTAGTTAAGTTGCCATCTAGTTTGAATTTTAACCCATTTTGGATTGGCAAAACCCATTTGGGGTGGGTATACCTCCCGAATATGGTTGTATAACATTTTGTAATAATTTTCAAAACTAGTCCTTGGATTTGTGATAGTACTCACATTATATTGAAAAGTTGTATGAGGCAATATTTTAAATATTATCACCCTAGAAGTACCCCTGCAATGGTTCTGCTTAGAGGGTCAGACGTTGGTTTTGCTCTCCATATAGGATAAAGAGTTTTTCACCTACAGCCTCTTAAATTGTTTTAATATAAATTTTAGTATGGGTCAATAGATATTACCCGATGAAGTCAAGATGAGATTGAGAGTGTCCCCTTGTGACTAATTAAGCTTGGCTTACTGAAAGTAAGCTCTTAGTGTACTGGCTAAAAGGAAATTTAAAATTAAATAGCTTTGCCTCAGGGGGATTCCTACGCCCAATACTACACGCAAATAAGATTTTGAGAATCTCATTTGCTTTTTGTATATTAATATTATGGATAAAGATAAAAAAGGTAATGTTGTTTATACACTCAAAATAAGTTTTAATCCTGATACTGACGAAGTAGATTATATTGCTGAAGGTATGGATGATGAATTTGACTTCACTCCAATTAACCCATTAAACTTTGATAGAGATTACACAGAGATAGTTACGTCCGAGGATATGGAAGCTATAAGAGAGTTGTTTGATATAGATATAGACTAATGAGACATTACACAGTAAATAAGTTTAAGCATACTGTATATGAAGATGATACAGAAGTGCCATCTAATCTAATTGTAAAAGAAGATTGGCGTACTGGAAATATAGGAGATTGGGTAAGAGCAGACGATGACTGCATTATTCAAATACTTCGTAAAGGTAAGATGCTTAGAAAAAAAGGTACTCGGTATTATGTAGGAACATGTACAGGTACTTTTTTAGTTTTACCTAAAACAAAGATGGATACAGACCGTAGGTCTAATATATACTCTTTTGGTGGGCATGAAACACCTGAGGAAGTAGTAAAGAATAGAAAAGAATTAACAGCCAATGAGGAACTTTTTGTTAAGTTCATGGCTATAGATAAAGATATGCCAGAGGAAGCGTATGTTAAAGCGTTTCCTACAAATAATAAAAGGTATGCTAGAATTAAAGCTGCTAACCTTTTACAAACTGAGAGGATAAGAACTCGCATGAAAGAAGACTTAAAACCAACCTTAGATGAATTAGGTATAGATGATAGAATGGTTCTAAGTGGAATTAAAGAAGAAGCTGTTAATGCTGAAAAATCAGATACTAGGCTTAAAGCTTTATTTAAATTATCTGATATACTTGACTTAGAAGAAAAGACTACTACTAAAGTCCAACAAGTTACAGGAGCTGTTTTCCAAGGATTTACTGATGATATGATAGAACCTGTAGAAAAATTAAAAGAAATATCTGATGGAAAATAGTAAGCCTAAGCTAAAGGCAGTTAGACTTGAAACTCCATTTGGTGCTATCGAAAGTGATAGTGGTAATCATTCTGTAGACGTTATTACTATAGGTGCATTATTAATTGTACTATATATATGCAAAAGGATATATTTTGGTAGATGATAGAAGAGGTAATTAGTTTATGGCTAATGTTAATTTTAATAATGTATCTAAAGCAGAAGAAGCATTAAGGCTTGCTAGCAAAGATAATATTGCATTTGGAAAATTATTTTTACAAGATGACTTTCTTAGAAGTGAAACTCCACCTTTCCATTATGAAATAGCCGATGTAATTTCAAACGAAGAACATAAGCAAGTAGCTATAATACTTCCTAGGGGTCATGGTAAAACAGTAATGACTAAGTGTGATATACTTAAATCATTTTGTTTTGCAGATAAAAATAATCCTTTGTTTTATGGATGGGTATCAGCTACTGCTAAATTAGCTACAGGTAATATGGATTATATTAAATACCATATAGAATTTAACGAACGGATTAATTATTATTTTGGTAACTTAAAGGGTAATAAATGGACCGAAACTGATGTGGAGCTTACAAATGGATGCAAACTTATTTCTAAATCGAATATCTCAGGGATTCGTGGAGGTGCTAAACTCCATAAAAGATACGACCTTATTATTCTGGACGACTTTGAAGACGAAAACAATACGATTACACCAGAAGCTAGAGCCAAAAACTCCAACCTTATCACTGCTGTGGTCTTTCCTGCACTTGAACCTCATACTGGTAGGCTACGTATTAATGGGACTCCTGTTCATTTTGATTCTTTTATTAACAACCTTATTATTAATCACGAGCAGTCTAAAAAAGAAAACAAAGATTTTTCGTGGAAGGTAGTTCTTAAAAAAGCAATAGAAGATGATGGCACTATGTTATGGGATTCATGGTTTGGTGCTAAGGAAATGGAACGTAAAAAGAAATTCTACGCTGATAGTGGACAACCCCAAAAGTTTTTCCAAGAATATATGATGGAAGTTCAGAGTGAAGATGATGCTATGTTTACTCGTGACCATATAAAATTTTATAAAGGTAACTTTATGCATGATGCTGATTCAGGTTTAGGTTATCTTATACCTGACGATGGAGATGCACAGCCTGTAAATGTATATGTAGGAGTTGACCCAGCAACTGATAGTGCAAGAAGAGAAGCTGATTATAGTGTACTACTTGCAGTTGCAGTTGATTTAAATAATAATGTATATATATTAGAATATTTAAGAAAAAGAGGAATACCTGTATTAGGTATACCTGGTGAAGATAAGAAAGGAATAGTAGATTATATTTTTGATTTTGCGTCTAAGTATTCTCCACAGCTATTTACTATAGAAGATACTGCAATGAGTAAGCCAGTATTCCAAGCATTAAGAGCCGAGATGCGTAGACGTAATAATTTTGATGTACGTTTTAAAGAAGAGTTGCCAGGAACTAGACTATCTAAAAGAGATAGGATACAAGGTATTCTTGCACAACGATTTGCAATAGGTCAAATACATTTAAAGAAAGATATGTATGATTTACAAAGAGAGATAATAACATTTGGTCCACGTATGAGTCACGATGATACTATTGATGCACTTGCATATGCATGTAAGTATGCACAACCACCTATTGGAATAAAAGAAAATAAAGATAGTTATTATAAACATAGACCAAAAGCTAAAAGCTGGGTAACTGCATAATGGATATATTTGCATTATTAGAAACCTTTGGACTTCCTGTCGCAGGAGTGATAGCTCTAGCTTTCTATATTTCCAAAAAAGATAAACAAACAGAAAAAGAACAAAAATGGATAAGAGAAGAACTGTCTAAAGAAAATAGAGAATCATTCCAACGACTAGAAGATATTATAGATAAAGACTTTAGAGGTATAGTTATTGGATTAATAAATGCACAAAAAGAAACTCAAATTAAAATAAGTGAATTAAATAGAAGTTACAAAGCTATCGTAGAAATTATGTGTATGCTAGAAGACAATGGTTTAAAAAAGAAATGGCTTGAGAAAAAAAACATAGAAGAAGACTGGTAAACTTTATTATATTACGTTTAAAATATTTAAGGAAATTAATGAAAGAATCTATAAAGGGCGTTAGCATTAAAGGGTTAAATAAAAGACAGCAAAATGCTATGAAAAGTCATAGTAAACATCATACTGCAAAACATATTAGAAGTATGGTTGCAATGATGAAAAAAGGAAAAACTTTTACTGCTTCTCACAAAGCTGCTATAAAAAAAGTTGGCAAATAAATGGCAAAAAGAACTGATAAAACTGCACAAAAAGTTAAACGATTATACGAAAATTCTAGAACAGAGAAAAGAATCCAATGGGAGTATATTAACCAAAAAGGATTTGATTTTGCTAATGATAATCAATTATCAGAAGAAGAAAGAATTGCTTTAGAAGAACAAGGTATGCCCACATTTACTATTAATAGGATTATTCCTGTAGTAGAAATGTTAAATTTTTACGCTACTGCTAAAGACCCAAGATGGCAAGCAGTAGGAAGTGAAGGAAGTGATACAGATGTTGCAGCTGTATTTTCAGATGTAGCTGATTATATTTGGTATACATCGCATGGGCAAACACTATTATCAAATGCTATTAATGATGCAATTACAAAATCACTAGGATATTTAATGGTAACAGTTGACCCTGATGCCGATAGAGGTATGGGGGAAGTAGTAATAAAACAACCAGAGCCTTTTGATGTTTTTGTAGATAACAAAACAAGAGATATATTATTTAGAGATGCTGCTTTTATTCTCATTCGCAAACTCCTTCCTAAATCCCATCTTATACAACAATATCCAGATAGTAAAAGAAAAATAATGGCAGCATCCTCTAATACAAATAGTTTTGACGATTTATCAGAAAAATCAACAGATAGAACGCAACATGATTTTCATTATAAAGAGATGGGAAGTAATGATGTATATGGAGATAAGCGAGATGATGTTGTAGAATTTTTTGAATTATATGAAAAAGAAAAAGTAGCATTTAGAAATGTATTTATGAAAGTTCCACCTAATCCAGAAATATTAGCACAGATAAAAGCACAAGCTCAAGAACAAGTTGCTAAAATGGAAGTAGAAATGGAAGTTTCTTTAAAAGAAAAAAGTATGCAAATGCAAATGGCTGTAGATAACGGAGAAATGCTACCTGAAAGAATGCAGCTTGAAATGCAAAAAGAAACAGAAATGATGATGCAGCAATTAAAATCTTTTGAGATTGAAGTTACTGCTAGACTTCAAGATGAAAATTCCAGAATTGAAAATGAAGTTATGTCAGATAAAGAATTTAATATTTTACTAAAGGATGAATCATTTAAATCAAATTTAGTAGAAGCAATTAAATTTCATGAAAATAGAATTAAATTATGTTGTATTGTAGGAGATAAAACTTTATATGAAAAATATCTTCCACTTACAGAATATCCAATTATACCTTTCCATTATAAATGGACAGGCACACCATTTCCAATGTCTGCGGTTGCACCTCTTATCGGAAAGCAAAGAGAGCTTAACAAAGCTCATCAGCTCATGGTGCACAATGCATCGTTGGGGAGCAGTCTTCGTTGGATGTATGAAGAAGGAAGTATTGATACAGATTATTGGGAAAAATATTCATCAGCCCCTGGAGCTTTATTGCCAAAAAGAAGTGGGTTTGATGCTCCACAACCAGTAATGCCTTTTCAGTTAAATAATGCATTTTTTAGTTTAACTCAAACAGGTAAAGGTGATATGGAATATTTAGCTGGTATATATTCTGCAATGCAAGGCGATACATCTGCATCTGCTGATATGCCTTATCGTGGTATGTTAGCTATGGATGAATATGGAACTAGAAGAATTAAATATTGGTTAAAGAATTGTATTGAGCCTGCACTTAGACAAGTAGGAGAGCTTGTAAAACAATATAGTCAAAATGTATATACTGCTCATAAAGTGTTTAAAATTGTTCAACCTGATAGCATTGAAGAAGAAAAGCAAGTAGAAATAAATGTTCCAGTTTATAATGATTATGGAGAAGTTATAGATAAATATATGGATTACTCTATGGCTAAGTTTGATATAAGAATACAAGCTGGTTCTACATTACCTGTTAATAGATGGGCATACTTAGAAGAATTAAAACAATTAATGCAGCTAGGAGTTGTAGATGATATTGCAGTTTTAGCTGAAACAGATATTAGAAATAAAGATAAAATTGTACAAAGAAAAAGTTTATATTCTCAATTGCAATCTCAACTAGAAAATCTTGAACAAGCAATAACTGATAAAGACGGTACTATTGAAACATTAGAACGTCAATTAGTTCAAGCTGGTATTAAAAATAAAGTTATGCAAGGTGCAGTTGAAGTTAATAAAAGAACTGAAGATAGTAAATCTAGCGTATATAAAGAAGAGTTAGAAAGTAAAGCTCAACAAAAGATGTTGCAGAAAAAAATGCAAGATACATCAAAAATGCTAGATGATTTAGAAAAAGTCCAAAGAAATAATTTGGAAAGTGAATAAGATTGCTATTAACTTATACACTAGATTTTTAAATAAAAAGGAGAAACCATATGTCAGATGAAATGACTTCAGGAGGCAACCCAGAGCAATCTGCAGCAGAAGATGCAGTATTTGGCTCTTCCGATTCATTCTTTGAAGCCCTTAACGAAGATGTTAATGGTATGGTAACCGAAGATAAGAGCGAAACAGTAGCTGAGGAAACTCCACAACAAGTGGACCCCAACAATGCCAACGTAGAACCTCAGGTTCCTAATGATGCTTTTCAAAAGCGTTATCAGGATTCCAGTCGTGAAGCACAAAGATTAAAAGCCCAACTTGATGAGTTGAAACCTTTTGTTCCTGTGTTAGATGCGATGAAACAAGATAGTGGACTAGTAGACCATGTTCGTGGTTATTTTCAAAATGGTGGTGAAGTTCCTGGTAATGTTAAAGAGCAATTAAAGCTTGATGAAGATTTCCAGTTCGACACAGACGATTTAGTTAATAACGCTGACTCAGATTCTAGAAAAGTGTTTAACACTATGGTAGATAAAATAGTTAGTCAAAGAGCGTCAGAAATACTTGAAAGAGAAAAAGCTGAAAATATTAAATATGCTAGAAAACAAAGAACTAAAGAATTGGCTTTAGATTTTATGCAAAGAAGTGGTATGAATGAAGACCAATTTGCTGACTTTGTTATATCGGCAAAAGAAAGATTTAGTAGCCAGCCTTTGTCTTTTGATGACATGTATGCTTTGATGAATAAACAAGACGTAAATAAAAACGTTGCAAATGCTACCAAAGAAGATATGCTTGCCCAGATGAAGAATGTTAGAGAAATACCTACTAGTCAAAGCGGCTCTAATAATGCAGGAGATAAAAAAGCCAGTCCAGACGATGGTATCTTTGATGCATTAATGGATGTCGATGGTAATCTCGATAACATGTTTGGCTAGATAAAACTAATCTTAAAGACTATCTAGCTTAACTAACTTCACACAAAAGTGTGGAAAGGATAGTCTCATGGCAGATTTATTCAATCTCGGGAATTTGGATGTCTCTCCTGTTTCTGGTAACGGACCTGGTGCAGGTACTGGTTTATCAACTGGAGATATGCGTAGACGGTTTAACTTTGGTGACAGAGTTTCCGAACTATCAATCGCTCAAGACCCATTTTTTCGATTCGTAAGTAAAGTGGCTAAAAAGCCAACAGATGACCCTCAATTCAAATTTACTGAAAAGAGAGGCTCATATCATAAAAGGTATGCATATGTAATGGGATTTGTTAGCAATGGTGCTGATGAATTTACAGATGCAGAACTAGACCAATCAGATGCTGGTGCAGCTGTTTCTGCAGTTGACCAAAATGTTCAATTGTACATGGCAACTGATTATAAATCTCAAGGTAATTTACAAAATGTCTTTGGAAATACTGCTACAGATGTAACTGTAGGTGGAACAGGAACTTCTCCTACATTTTTCTTAGCTGGACAAATTGTAAAAATACCAGTTACTGCAACAGGTGGTGGTGATGGACAGCCTACTGGATATCATTTGGTAAAAGTAACTAATGTAGAAGCTGGGTTAACTAAAGACAGTAAAGAGTGTGCTAGAATAGATGGCAAAATTATAAAGTTTGAATCAGGCAAAAATGAACTTGCTTCTTTCCATACTAATAATTTTAGTCCTGGTAACGCTGCTGGAGATGAAGTTACAGCTGACCAATCAATAGCAACTGTTCTAGAAGGATTTCGTTCATATGTTGTAGGTACTGCTCATGCTGAAGGTTCTGGTTATCCAGAGACTTGGCAAGACCAGCCTTACTCAACAAACTATGGAAGGACTCAAATATTTAAAACTTCTTTAGCTATGACTAACACAGCAATGGCTACTCAACTAAAGCATGAATCTAGTGAGTGGGCAAGAATGTGGAAAGAAAAGCTAATAGAGCATAAGTTTGATATTGAAACTTCTCTATTGTTTGGAACTCAGAATGACACACATTATACAACGCAAGGTGCTGTTGATTATATTATTAACTATGGTAACCAATTTAGTTTAAACACTTCAACTAAGACTTCAGATGATTTCTTAGATGATATGTCTAACTATATGGACCCTAGATATAATCAAGGTGGAGCAAATGTATTTTTTGTTAGCACTGATGTTTATAACTGGATGCATAAGCTAGGTGGATATATGTATAATAACGCTCTTATCGGTAATGCTACTGACAATAGAGGTGCTATGTATACATCTGAAATAGCTTTATCTGGTAAGAAAAAAGTATTTGGAGTAGATATTACTTCATTTACAACTCCATATGGGGATATGAATGTAGCTAGAAATATTCACCTTGATGGAACTAATGTAAAAATGCTTGGTATTGATATGAAGCATTGTGCGTATCGTCCACTAGTGGGCAACGGTATCAACAGAGACACTTCAGTTTACGTAGGTGTGCAAACACTCGAAAACTCTGGTGTTGACCGTAGAGTTGACTTAGTACTAACAGAAGCGGGAATGGAATGGTCAATGCCTGAAGCTCACGCTGTATGGTTAGGTTAGGAGATAAACAATGAGTGCTAATATACCTTTGTACGGACAAAATAAAGATGGTGGATTTCTTGGAAATCGTGTTGCTGGCAGAGTAATTACTACTTCTGGAGGTGAAAACCTTACATTGAGTGCAGCTGATGCTGGTTCTATTGTAGTAATTTCAGGAGGAGTAAATGGAGCTTGTGCTATTTCATTACCTCCAGGTGAAGATGGAATGGCTTTCGAGTTTTGGTTAAAAGCAGCTAATGGTACAGGAGACTGTGACATTGATGCTTATGACCCTGCAACTGGAACACATGACTATTTTCTAGGAATGGTAACACACCATGAAGCTAGTGCTGATACAAATACTCCATTTGCTGCTTCTACTAATGACCAATTAACATTGGTTGCTAGTAAAGGTGATGTGGGTGATGTAATGAAAATCGTTTATGGCGGTGGACATTGGTTGCTTACTGGGCATACAGGAGATGCTGATGGTTGGGTAGTAGGTACTGCTTCAGCCAATAATGGTTAATACTAATATAGTATTATAAACTAATCGAGTTTGCCTGTTTCGGCAGGCAGACTCACTTAGTAAAGGAATAAATGCAAAGTTTAGGTAAAAGAATAGTAGAGTTAATAGGAAAAAGTACAGTAATTACTACTTCTAGTACTCCAGTTAATGAAGAAGATATTTCTAATTTTATTAAAGATGGAATTAGAGATTTTACTTCTAAAATAATTGCGACACAAAACCCTAATTTATTATCAATGTTAAGTACAACTAAAATGGATATTGGTTCAGGTATATCTATTGATAATGGCTTTATACTTTCTGTAGTAAGGAATGAAGGTACTGCTAGTAGTGTAGAAAATCCTGCAACAGCTATAGATGCTTCTTTAAGAGGTAGAGTTTCTGATGCAAATAGTTTGTTCTTTCATTCTAAATATAATCCAGCTTATTATATATTAGATGGAGTAGTAAATACATTGCCTGCTCCTACAAGCTCTACTGATTATTCTAAAGTATCATATATATCATCAGAAGAAGCTGTAAACTCAGCTGATTATAATTCATTAGAATTAAACAATTTTCCAAACACATTTACAAATAATATTGTTGCATATGGAGCTGCAATGACATGTTTGGCTTATGCTTCTGATGTTCATAATAATATGAATAGCAATCTTACATTACCTACAGCACCAACAGCTCCAGTTGATTTAGCTGTGCCTGAAGAAGTAAATGGAATAGATTTACCTTCTGTTCCTGTATTTTCAGCACCTACATTAACATATAGTTTAACAAATGTAAATACACAAATATCAAATGAAGATATGGATTTAATAGATAAAGAATTTGAAGTTATCTCTAAAAATATGTCTAAGTTTGAAAAAGATTTAGAAGTTGCTAGAGAAAATTATACACAGCAATTAAATGAATTTAATAAAGAATTTGATAAAAGAGATAAGAATAATGAAAGAGCTATTAGCTCTAAGATTTCTGTACACAGAGAAAATGTTGGAAAGTATGAAAAGGAAATTGCTAAATATTCTGCTGAACTTGCATCTTACTCTGCTGAAATGAAAAAGTATATATCTGAATATCAATGGTATACACAAAAATATCAATTATTATACAATCAATATATGTCTGGGATAGCTCAAAGCAGACCAGCACAACAGCAAGCCGAAGCGTAAGGAGATATAAATGGCTTCTATAAAATTTTCAACAAGTGCTACACCAATTGAAGTTGCAACCGTTCAAGAAGGGACAGGTCCAAGTATAGCTGCTACTGAATGTTATGGTTCAGTTGGTGGTAATGGAGAAGTTGAATCAATAACAGTAGTATCTGGTGGTGGAAACAATGACGGATATACAGATGGAGCAAAGTTTTATCTTTCAGCTACAGCTGTAGTAGATGGTAGTGCAGTTGCTATAACTAATTTAGCTAGCACTAAATTTATATATTTTAAACATACAGGATTTCAATATAGTTCATCTTCTGCTTTAAGCTCTACTGCTAATACTGCAGATGTATTGACAATAACTGCTGGTAGTACAGTAATAGCCAGATTAAAAGCAGGGGAAGCTTTAATGCTACCTACTAGAGGAGCAACTGCTTTAGACCAATTTAAAATTAATTCAGGCGATGGAGCTAATTTAGATGGTAGTGTAGGTAGTGCTACTATAGCAGTTGAATTTCTAGCATTTGCATAGGAGATATATGACAGTTAAGGAATTAATGGAACGAGCAGGAGCTACACAAACAGGTAGAGCTATTGCTTATATAAAAGATGGGTTAGAAGATTTAAATATAAAGTTTGAAACTCATACTAATACAGAAAGAATAGATATTGCTGAAAATAAAAGGTTTTATGATTTTCCTAATGATATGGTAAAAGTAATTGACATAAGAATGAAAAATCATTTAAATGAAAAAGATGAATATAGAAGTGTTCCAAGAATGATACACAAACCTATTATTGTAGATGGAGATGATGTATAATGGCTAAAGAATATGCATATTATATAGAAGGAAATAAAGTAGCTATTGTAGAAAGAGATACTGCATTTGATAATAATGTAAATTCAAAAGAATATGGCCCAGGAGTATCAAGAGCTATGTGGAAATCTCCTAAAACATCTGTAACTGATGGGCTTGAAATAAAATATGCTTATAGTCCTAAATATAGGATAAATGATATAGGAGATAAATCTACTTCTATTACTGGATATGAAGAGTCAGATGGATTGTTAAAGTTTACGGGCTCAGGATTGTCTACGGATGCTGAAATTACGTATATTGTTATTAGTAATTCTGAAAAATGGAATGGTTTGCACAAAATTAAAACTCTAAATTCTAGTTATTGGATAGTAGAAACTATTTATAATGGAACAGATGTAGTTGAAAATCCTACTGCTCATACAGATATTAATGTCTTAAATGATGAAGCAGATACTATAGATATTCCTTCTTATTTAAGCAAGGCGTTGGTATATTACGTGAAGGCTAGACTAGCAGAAGACTCTGGCCAGATAGAATTAAAAGAATATAATATGAGAGAATATAAAAAACATATTGAACAATATGAATCATCTCTCATGAAAGGGCCTAGAATAATGAGTTCAGGTCCTTATGCAATTAGATAAAATAGTACATTCACGGTCAAGCTAAGACCTTAAAGTACAACTCGAAAGGAGAATAAAATGGCTGGACATAAAGGAAGAGGACTGCATTCATATACAGTCCAAGAAGCACAGAATGCAACAATGGGGCAGGCTGGAGCTATACTAACAAATGATACATCAAATGATATTGATGCACCTTCTAATCAAGTATTTGTAGCTTTGCAAATGGTAGAAGATGTAACCTTTACAACATTAACTCAAGAAGATAATAAATGGTTTGGCTCTGCTACTGGAGCTACTGATATTGATAGTAATGGTGATTCTACTTCTGGAATTACATTTCCAGCAGGTATGACAATATATGGAAGATGGACAAAATTTAATTTAAATGGTGGCTCAATTATAGCCTATATAGGATAATATGCCTAAGTTAGGTTTAGGTACAGGAATAGGTCGTTCAGGTATTGTTACTCCAGGTGTTGTAACAGATAGTCTGGTTATGAAACATATGTATCCTGCAGGAGCAGTACAGCCAGTAAGTGATGGTGCTGCATATTTTGATAGTACTGATGATTACATAGATTGCGGAGCATCTAACAGTATTATAACAGGAACAAATGTTACATATGCTTGTTGGGTTAATGTATCTGATGCTGACCAAGCTCGTTTAATAACTTCTCAAAAAGGTTCAGGCTCAACAAACCTTTCTTTAGGCATACATAATAACAATGGTGCCAATGTAGAAGGATATATTACTTTAATAGTTTGGGATGGTTCAAGTAATCATCGTTATGTTAATTTTGATGCCGACATAAATGATAATAAATGGCATCATATAGTTGCTACAACTACATCTTCAGCACAGAATTTATATTTTGATGGAGCATTAGTAGCAACACAATCACATACGTTTGGAAATTCGGTAAGTTCAAATATATTTACATTAGGTGCTATAAATGGTACGAGTGAATTTTTAGGTGGTTATATGGCTAATGTAGGAGTATGGAATAGAGTATTAACTCAAGCAGAAATAAAATCAATTATGTTTAAACAGTATGCAGATTTAACAACTACTGAAAAAACTAGTTTAGTATCATGGTGGAATTTAGATACAGCTTATGATTCATTTGTTCATAATGAAGCTGGTGGTTCTACTAGTATAGAAAATATTGCTTTTGACAATCATCATGGTGGTGGGAATATATATGGAAGTGAGCTAATATCTAATGGTGATTTTAGTAATGGAACAACTGGGTGGAGTAATCAAAGTAATAGTTGGGATGATGCTTTTGAAGTAGATTCTCAAAATAGATTGCATTTACAAGCTAGTTCAGTAGCTTATCCCCAAGTAAATAGTACTGGATTTAGTATTACTGGAGGTAAAACTTATAGAATACAATATACTGCTACAAATGTAAGTTCTACTCATAATATGTTTGTTGGTATTTATGATAATGCATCTGTAGCTTCTGCTGAATCCCCTTCAGATTATAGTGAACAAATCACAGGAACTGAAACAGTAGATACATATTTTTATGCTACCGACACTGAAACTGTATATTTAAAATTATGGATTAATAATAGTGGAACACCTTCAGGAGAGGCCTATTTAAGCAATGTATCGGTAACTGAGGTAAATGGAAATACAGGAAGTTTAAAATAATGCCAGCTACAATACAAAAAATATTAAAACCAACTAAATACAGAGCAGAAGATACTTCTACATCATTGCAACCTACTATTAATGTAATTAATGATGGAGGATTTAATACAGATGTTGCTGAAAGTACAACTGGAACATTTTGGAAAACTGGAGATGATTGGGTTGTAAGTGGTGGTTCTGCAACATGCACTAATGATAGTGGAGATTCAAGCAGTAATATAGTTCAAACAAATTTAGCACATCCTTTAGAAAATGGCGCTACTTATAGGGTAACTTTTACATTATCTGGATTTAATCAAACAAGTGCAGATGATAATCCTGATGGTACAGGAGGATTTAGAGTAAAGTTACATGCGGAGGCTGGAACTGTTGCTATAGGAGAAACAAGAAAAGCTAATGGAACATATGTTGAAGATTTAACTATTGCCTCAGGAAGTGGTTCAGCAGCTAATCAGGTTATTATACAAACTTATCAAGACCCTATGTCTGGAACTATAGATAATATTTCTGTTGAAAAACTAGAATTCTTTAGTAACAACAAT
>Ga0098042_1000213_pt1 | contig 22613 bp, 15 predicted proteins | sample 9_EtaG_FD_75066 | JGI IMG/M metagenome (GOLD analysis project Ga0098042, IMG submission 75066) | Marine viral communities from the Subarctic Pacific Ocean - 9_ETSP_OMZ_AT15188 metaG | ecosystem: Environmental > Aquatic > Marine > Oceanic | place: Pacific Ocean | collected 2015-01-10
TCTGCGACCATTTGCGCTTCCAAGCGCATTTCTGGTTTTTCTCTTTTACATCGTGTGGTGCGTGATGCGACCCAAGTAGCAAACTTGCGGGCATTGTCAGTGTAACTGGCATTGTCAACAGAATCGAGTTTGAGATGGTGCCCCCTTGAGCGTAGGCTCCAGAAATGAGCCAGAGCCTATTCCGCGATTTCAAAACGTCGCCATAGATCATCTAAATCGCGGTGATGATATATGTCCGCTTCCCGCTGTCGCTTCGAAATGTCGAGGACCTACTCCATGAACGCGGGATCGACATCGGCCACGAAACGGTCCGTCACTGGGTCGATCGGTTCTGTACCTACTTCGCTCACAGGATAATGGGATTGCCACGACATGAGCTTTGAACGACAGATTATCATCGTAGGGCACATTGCATTCTGGTGTATCTATGTATTTTCCTTAGTGTTTTTTGTTTTGCCAACTTGGGAATGGACTAGCGAGAGTTTTAAATCACACGGTCAGGAGATTTCGACCGCAAGTTTGGCTTCTCTATTAACTCCTCTATGGATGTTGATCGTCTTCGGTTGGTGCACGTTGTGCCAAGTATCAAGGCGACCGATTTCTATTCGATCAGTTTGGGCTGCCGCGGTGGCCATCGGAGCGAGCGGATTGGCAGCTGCTATCTATCTTTCAATACATCAGACGGCATTTGCCATGATTCCTGTGTTGGTTTGCTCATTGGTAGCGATAACTGTCGGCTATTGGAAGCACAGGTATTCTCAGGCTAACCGGGCTTGAGGCAGTGTTGTCAGCGAAAACGATCTTGAGGTGACCGATCCTAGTGATTAGCCTTCTAATCTGGCCAAGAACCCGTTCCTCTACTTCAAAACCTCTCCTGAGATCATTCAACTCGGCGTACTGATGTATGTTCGCTTCCCGCTCTCGCTTCGGATTGCCGAAGACCTTCTCCAAGAGCGCGGCATCAACATCTGCCACGAAAGTGTGAGGCTCTGGGTGGATCGGCTCGGGGCACCATCTCAATAGCTGGGCCAAAAATTCTCACCTGCCGTTCTTGAGGCGAGAGCGGGCGATGTCTCGCTTCCGGCGCATGCGAAGTCTTCAGAAGTTCGTTTCAATTCACTCCTCAGTGTACAATCACTTCAATCATCAAAAGAATATCGAGAGCAGGGCCAGGTTCAAATCGCTACGTGACGTCGCTCTTTTCGAATGGCGCGAGCTGATCGTTGCCTGAGACCTGTTGGTCCGCGAATAAAGGAGACTGGTTCGAGCTAGTCTGACAGCACCCTTTAACAACTGTTGAATACGGAGTGGTCATTTCAACGGCTGCGCTTTCACAGATCTAAACTACGCGCTGATAACTGTAGATTCCACTACAGGTGTCAGACATGCAAGACTATGGACCACCAGCTGCCCCACGACGTGCACGCACGTTTGTGATTGCCGCGTTGTTTTTCGGCTTCGCGGGGCTGGTGAATCTGTTCTCCCCATTGGATCTGGTGTTCAACGGAATATCCAACGGGCTCAGGTCTCCGGCGGTCGACGACCGGTTTGTCATCCTCGAAGTGAATGATGGATTCGAACACGTCGCGGCAGGCGATACCTGGTCGGATATGTTCACTAGCGAGCTTGTGTCATTTCTGAATACGCTCGATGTGGAGTCGGCAGTTATTGTCGAGCCCGTTTTCACGTCGACATCTCAATTTCCATTGCTGACAAGGGCGCTGGAACAGCCCACGAATACCGTGTCGGTGTCCGCCGCTCCAAATCTCAAACTGGAGTCTCCATCAGAGGGATTACGAGACCACCTGACGTCCTCAAACTATTTCAAACGATACTGGGGCGGCGTCGAATTTGGGTCTTTTGGTGCCGAGTACGCCGATGTTTTCCTGCCGTCTCCGGAGAGTAAGCTCTCTGACAAAACCGACAATATCGGCCCTTCATTCGAAATTGACTATGCTTTTGACGTTGAGGCGTTTCAGCGGCTTGATTTGAGCACTGTGCTGGCACCAGATTTCGACGCGGCGCTTGTCCGCGGGAAACGGCTTGTCGTGGCGCAAGCCAGTCAAGGCGACAACCATCCCTATTTGATGCCCTCGCAGGGAAACGGCTCGCTGGCAGAAGTCATCCTGATGGCGGCGATGACTCTGGGCGAAGAACGTCCCCTTAACGCTGGATTTCTTCCTGCCTGGCTGTTTTCTGTAGGCGCAGTGGGCTTGATGCTCAGTCGACGTTTTGGCTCCATGGCGCTGCGTTGGGCACCAGTCGCGCTGGCATGCATGATTGTGTTCCCCATTGTCATGGACATGTTTTCCATTCGCACGAGTAGCGGCCATGCGATCGGAATGATTTCGTTCGGGACATTGATCGCGTGGATGCGTTTGAAAAAGCGGGAAACTGCGAACAAGGCGTTCACGCACAATCTTTCCCATCTTCCCAGTGCGCAATGCTTGAGCGCTCATGTCGGCCAAGACCAGCGTGTCATGGTGGCAGCTGTGGTGACAAACTATGCGGCTATTTCGACTGGCCTCACTCCCGAACAAGAAGGGATCACCGCGAATACGATAGCGAATGCTTTACCGAGTTCTGGAGCCGTATATCAAGGCGACCTCGGTCAATTCTATTGGCTGCAAACCGATTTTGACGAAGCAGCAATGGAAGACCTGTTCGAAGCCACGGCGAACCAACTCAACAAGGGGGTCATTGTTGGCGAGAGAACTCTGATAGTTCAGGTTGCCTTTGGTGTTGAACGCATCGCCTCTGCCTCTTTGGCGTCGCGGCTGAAAACGGCGGAATCCGCTGCCCAGGCTGCCGCGCGACAGAGAAAAACGTACAAGCTGCATGATCAGGATGCCCAAGACGCGCTGCTGTGGCAGAGCCGGGTCCTTTTTGAAATGGATGAGGCGCTTCGTAACCGCGAGATCTATATAGCGCTTCAACCCCAGTTGAATATCCGTTCCGGAAGGATTTCAAGCGCCGAGGTATTGGTACGCTGGACACACCCGGAAATGGGCGTCATCTCGCCGGCCGAATTCGTCCAGATGGCTGAACGGGGAAAGCGCATCGACCAACTTACACAATATGTCATTCAGTCATCATTTCAGTTTCTGCGAGACGCTCAAAAAATTGATCCCGGATTCAACATCGCAGTGAATATCTCGCCCAGCCTGATCGGTAGCGCGGAATTTGAGTTCATGCTGCACGCTGCCTTACGTGTGTATGGGGTCAAGGCTAGCAGCATCATGCTTGAGATCACTGAAAACGAGCAGTTACTGAACAATTCCGGAGCCCAGGATGCTATGGGGCGGCTCAGGGACGCCGGTTTTGGGATATCCATTGATGATTACGGAGCTGGCCTGTCCACGCTGACCTATCTGTTGAAGGTGCCCGCCAACGAGGTCAAACTTGATCGAACGCTTATTAGCACGCTTCGGTACAATGAGCGTAGCCAGCTCTTGATCCAGTCTACCATCAGCGTGGCCCAATCACTGGGAATGCATGTTGTGGCCGAGGGTGTGGAAGACCCGGATACGTTGGCAATTCTTCGCACATTGGAATGCAATCTGGCGCAAGGATACTTTATCGGACAGCCCGTCGGTGCGGAAGAAATCCTGTCTATTCTAGAAAGCTCAAGTAGTGTGCAAGCTGTAGCGCAAGCTTAACATTTCCATAAAATTACTTTGAAATTTGCAAAATTCAGTTAACCTTTGACGTCTGGGGCAGATGGACTGCTCCTTAACATGTCAAAGGTTACATCATGCAGAAGCAAACAAAACCAACACAGCGCGACATCTGGGACTGGATTTTCGGAAAGCGCCCATAGGGGTAGAAGTGCTTTTAAGATAAGCACTTACCAGCGCAGCTGGTGCAAACATCGCCACCAAACGGCAGCCCTGTGTAAGGTCAGTCGTTCGGTGGTTTTTTTATGTTCGGACTCTGCGCGAGCGTCATGGCAAATAACCACCAGCGAGTGGATGAGAGATTCGATGCTGGAAACCATGGTTCGACAGCTGGGCAAGCAAATGGTCGAACATTCGAAGGAGCCTTCAGCGCTAATCGAGGCAGGCGCTGACTTGCCTGAGCATACTTGACGAATACTGCCCGGTATTCGGAGCTAACGAAGATGTGAGGACTTTGGCGCCCGAATGTAACTGGATACTAAGGTCAGTTAGGGTACATGAGCGCTATGAGATACGTCTCCTGCCACGCGTCCATAGGTGCCACTGCCATAATGCTGGCGGGGTGTGTCAGTGCGCCCGCTGGTCCGACAATGCCGGATGTGCCGGTTCAAGGAACATATCTGTCAGAAGCTGCTGATTTGAGCCTTGAGTTGGCGTGGTGGAAACAGTTTGGAGATCCGGTTCTCGATAGCCTCATCGCCCAGTCGCTATCCGCAAACAAGTCTCTCGACCAAGCCGCTGCAAATGTAAGAGTTGCTGAAGCGATTGCATCTGGAGCTCGGCTTGATCGCAGCTACTCCGCTTCTACGTCATTTGATGGAGATGTTGGGCGGTCCGCTCAGCCAGGCCAAGACGTGAGGGCCTCGATTCAAGGGGCGCTTGGAGCGAGTTGGGAGTACGATGCATTCGGTCGCATTGAAGCCCAAATCGCCGCCGCAGAATTTGATGTCGAAGCGGCTCGGCAGGCTCGCCGAGATGTTGCGGTGATCGTCGCCAGTGAGACGGCTCTGAATTATGTGCAATTGCGCGGTGCGCAAAGACGACTTGCGGTTGCGCGCAAGAATGCCGACACCCAGTCTGAAGGATTGGACCTGTTACAGACACTTTTAGACAATGGCCGGGCAACCCGACTGGATATGGAGCGAGCAGAGGCTCAGTATCGTACGACGCTCGCGTCGCTTCCTCGCTACGAGGCGGCCATAGAATCAGCCAAGAGCGCGCTCGCCGCGTTGACTGGACAGCCGGCAAATTCTCGATCGAGTCTGGTGATGGAATTGGTGACCAGCGCGGATGATATTCCAGAGCACCGCGGCGCGATCATGGCAGGGTCGGTTGAAGATCTGGTCCGCCGACGTCCGGATATTCGCAGCGCAGAAGTGGTGATCGCGCGCCAACTGGCATTGGGCGACGCTGCACGTGCGGACTTGTTTCCGACGATAACCGTCAATGCGAACGTTCTGGCTTTGTTTGATGATGCCAATGATATCGGCGATATGACGAGCTTCGGATTTGGCGTTGGCCCTTCGATAAGTTGGGCGTGGCCTGATCTCAGGCGGGTGCGGGCAAACATAGATGCGACCGACGCACGAACAGACGCGGCGATTGCGCAATATGAACAGACCGTATTGAATGCTTTGAGCGAAGTCGAATCCGCTCTCTCGGAATACACGAATGAGTTGAAGCGCCGCGACGATCTAAAGAGAGCGGCGGCATCAGCGCAGCGGGCGATAGAACTTGCGCGTCTACGGTTCGAAGAAGGTCTCGACGATTATCTGGATGTGCTGGAAGCGCAGCGAACATTGTTGACGGCGGAAGATCAGTTGGCTGAAAGCCGACTTCAGTCATCTAGCCGGGCGATTGCCGCGTATCGAGCATTGGGAGGTATAGAAATGCCGAATCAATATGGGACAGAACCCGCAATCGCGTTGGAATAGATATGTTTACCAGAAACCTGCTTTTCATTTTAGCTGCCGTGTTTGTATCGTCGCTATCAGCTCAGGCGCAGCGGGGTGGTCCCGCGAGTGTTTTCGTTGAGCCGGTACAGGAACGCAGTTTTGCGATGAGGATTGAGGCGTTGGGCACGCTAGAACCCAACGAGCAAGTCGATCTGACCCTGAATGCGGCTGACCGAGTGCGGGCGATTTATTTTGACGATGGTGATCGCGTGAAGCAGGGCAAGACCTTGCTCTCGCTTGCGCAGCGCGAACAGGCAGCACTTGTAGAAGCTGCTGAAGCAACGCTCGATGAAGCGCGGCGCCAGCAGGAACGGCTCGCGCGCCTGGCAGATCAGCAGGCTGTATCCCAGTCAGAACTCGATCAGGCAAATCGTAATCTTGATAGCGCTGCGGCACAGTTGCGTGCGGTGCAATCTCGCCAACAGGATCGCGTTCTCGTTGCTCCATTTGATGGCGTGCTAGGCTTCCGGATGGTCAGTGTTGGATCATATGTTCAGCCAGGGGATATCGTTGCGCGGCTGATAGATGACAGCGAAATGAATCTGGACTTTTCCGTGCCGTCGACATTCTTGAGAACCTTGGCCAAAGGTACGGAAATTGAAGCAAGAACAGCGGATCTTCCCGGGGAAACTTTCAATGGAGTGATTGCGTCAATTGACAACGCAATTGATCCTGTGACGCGTTCCGTTCGTGTGCGTGCCACTTTGCCCAACCCGGAGCGTCTGCTGATCTCTGGCATGTTTGTGCAGGTAACCTTGGTGGCGGATCCACGACAAGCTCTGGCTGTACCTGAAGAAGCAATACAGCCGGTAGGGCCGCGCACATTTGTATTCGTCGTTGAAAACGAAGGTGGACAACTCATCGCGCGGCGTAAGGAAGTCGAACTCGGGCTACGCCAGGCGGGGTATGTGGAAGTGATGTCAGGTCTAACGGCTGGCGAAGACGTGATTACCGAAGGTATCATCCGTGTTCGCGAGGGTGCCGCCGTGGAAATTCAGGACCAGTCAATGCTCCTTCCCAAGGCCATCAGCGGCAAGAATCGTAGCGGGGGTGCAGCCGGGTCTCCTGCTTCTACAGGTCGCTGACGATGTTGCTGTCGGATACCTCGATCAAGCGGCCCGTATTCGCGTCGGTGCTTGCGCTTATACTCGTGATTTTTGGCATGGTAGCGTTTGATCGGTTGCCCCTGAGAGAATACCCTGACATCGATGCGCCAATCGTCTCCATCGATACGAACTATCCAGGGGCGTCTGCCAGTGTTGTAGAAACACGGATCACCCAAATTATCGAAGATCGCATCGCTGGTGTTGAGGGCATTCGCTACATCGATTCCAATTCGAGCGATGGCCGCTCGCGTATAAGCGTGGAGTTTGGCATAGACCAGGACATTGATGTGGCCGCGAACGATATCCGCGACCGGATTTCTGGTGTGCTGGACAATCTTCCTGAGGATACCGACCCGCCAGAGGTCGAAAAAGCCGACTCCAATGATGATGTCATTATCTGGCTGAACCTTGCCAGCGAGGCAATGACCACGCCGGAATTGTCAGATTATGCTCAGCGCTATCTTGTCGACCGGTTCTCCGCCCTGGATGGGGTGGCACGCGTACGAGTTGGTGGCTCCAGAGACTATGCCCTTCGCGTCTGGATAGATCGTAGAGCCTTGGCGGCACGCAATCTGACCGTGGCCGAGATTGAGCAAGCATTGCGCAGTGAGAATATCGAAGCACCAGCCGGCAGTCTGGAATCGGAAAAGCGAACTTTCACGGTCCGAATTGATCGCACTTTCAAGACGCCGGAAGAGTTCTCCGCGCTCGTGATCGCCGAAGGCGAGGACGGATATCTGGTGCGACTGGGAGACGTGGCGCGGGTTGAGCGTGGGACGGTCGAGGACCGCAACATGTTCAGAGGCAACGGCGTTCCGATGGTGGGGCTGGGCATCATCAAGCAGTCGACTGCGAATACAGTCGAGGTTGCGGCTGGAGCGCGGGAACTTGCTGACCGACTGAACGAGACGCTTCCAGAAGGCATGGTGATCGCGCGTAGTTTCGACAGTTCAGTCTTCATCGACGCCTCGATTCGAGAAGTTTACACCACGCTTGCCATCGCAGTGGCGCTGGTGACACTGGTGATATTCATGTTTCTCGGCAGCGTCCGGGCAACCATTATCCCGGCAATCACTGTTCCGGTCTCGATCATCGCCACTTTCATTGTGCTCTACGCACTGGGCCTGTCAGTCAACCTGCTGACACTGCTGGCGCTTGTTCTTGCAATCGGACTGGTCGTGGATGACGCCATTGTTGTGTTGGAGAACATCGTTCGCCGCATGGAAGAAGAAGGTGAGACGCCGCTGGTTGCCGCGTTCCGCGGTACCCGGCAGGTTGGTTTTGCGGTGGTGGCCACGACGCTTGTCCTGATCGCGGTCTTCGTGCCGATCACCTTTATGCAGGGTGATGTTGGGCGACTATTCACCGAGTTCGCCCTGACGATGGCTGCGGCCGTCGCATTCTCCAGCATTCTGGCCCTGACACTAGCGCCCATGCTGGCCTCAAAACTCCTGAAACGTGAAAAGAGTGCGGGATGGCTTGCGGTTATCCCGAACGCGATAGACGGCGCATACGGCCGCCTTCGAACAGGATATGGCTGGGTATTGGACCGACTGATCATGAGGCCGATAGCAGTTGGTGTCGTTCTGGTCGGCTTGTTTGCGGGCGCATACAGCCTGTCGCAAACGATTGAGCAGGAATATGTTCCCGTTGAAGATCGCGGGGCATTTTTCGTCAGTATACGGGGTCCTGAAGGCGCGTCCTTTGAGTATATGGAACGCTATATGGACGAAATTGAACGGCGATTGATCCCTTATGCAGAGAGCGGCGAGGTGAGTCGCCTGTTGCTGCGGGCGCCCGGATTTGGCAGTTCGTCATTCAATCAGGGTTTTGTGGTTGTGGTGTTGGATGACTGGTCCAGGCGGCGTCCGGCGGACGAAATCATAGCGGAAGTGAACGGCAAGTTATCCAACCTGCCGGGCATTAGAGCTTTCGCAATCATGCGGCAGGGACTTGGTGGTGGCACTGGCAAGCCTGTCCAATTCGTGTTGGGTGGACCATCCTACGAAGTGCTGACGGAGTGGCGAGACTTGTTGGTCACCGCGTTAGAAGATGACAATCCAGGACTGGTCGATATTGACTGGGATTACAAGGAAACCCAACCGCAATACAGGGTTCAGGTCGACTATGATCGCGCGGCTGATCTTGGTGTGACGGTGACCGATATTGGCGTCACGCTTCAAACCATGCTGGGCTCGCGACGCGTTACGACCTATATCGATGATGGCGAAGAATATGATGTCATCCTGGAAGGCCTGAGGGCTGAGCAAAATACGCCCAACGATGTTCAGAATATCTATGTGCGATCCACACGGTCAGGTGAATTGATCCCCCTCTCCAATCTGGTCACAATTCGTCCGATTGCGGATAGCCCGACTTTGAACCGGTATAATCGCGTGCGCGCAATCACGATCGAAGCGGGGTTGGCGGAGGGTGCGTCGCTGGGCACTGTGCTCGACGCCATGCAGGCCAAGGCTCGTGAAGTGTTGCCGCAAGAGGCCACATTGGACTTCAAAGGGCAGTCGCTCGACTTCAAGACGTCTGGCCAGTCCCTCATATTCGTATTCATCACGGGTCTGGTGATCGTATTCCTTGTGCTTGCAGCGCAATTTGAGAGCTACCGCCACCCGGTCATCATCATGCTGTGCGTGCCTGCGACATTGGCTGGAGGGATGCTTGGTATCTGGCTGACCGGAAATTCGCTGAACATCTACACGCAGATTGGCTTGATTATGTTGATTGGCCTTGCAGCGAAGAACGGCATTTTGATCGTGGAGTTCGCGAACCAGTTGCGCGACGAAGGCCGCCCCTTTTACGAGGCCATCAAGGAAGCGTCGCTCGCTCGCTTCAGGCCAATCGTGATGACGAGTTTGACCACAGCTGCCGGTGCTCTCCCACTTATCCTGTCCAGCGGTGCAGGCGCCGAAACCCGATCGGCGATTGGTATCCTGATCCTGTTTGGAGTGATCGCCGCTGCGCTGGTGACCGTGTTGTTCGTGCCGACAGCCTATGCTCTGATCGCTCGAGGGTCCGGGTCTCCAGGCGATGTTGCGCGCAAGTTGGAGTCGGAGAGCCAGGGGGCGGACAAGGCCGTCATTCCAGCAGAATAGCTTTTGCTCGTTGTTACTCTGAGTTCAAGCGTAATAGCCAGTGCTCGCTTTTCTTGCGTGTCTGCTGCAACAATCCGTGCGGCGGTAATCAAGACTTGTGAGGCGCAAGAATGCTCCCTTGAATGCTCAGCTAGTGACAATTCGAAAGCAGATCATGAACAGTTGGGCCGGCCTTGAGTGAAACATTCGACAATCTTCCGCCCGTAAACTACGTGGTCAGCGAAGAAGAGTGCGCCGCACTATCCGCAGCTATTGATATCGAAGAGCTAACCCAGACCGCACTTGCCCTTGGGAACATTGATAGCCCATCCATGAGCGAGGCATCAGCTGCAGAGTTTGTGTTCAATTGGTTGCAAACAGAAGGTTTTGCACCGCGAAAAGTTGGCGCAACGCCTGAACGGCCGAATGTTATCGCGACTTATGGCGGCAAGGGTGACGGAAAGAGCCTCCTCTACACAGCCCACCTTGATACTGAAAGTCCGACCTGGAATGCGGATCTGGACGCCCACAAGTTCCGTCCTGAAACGCTGGCGAACCCGGAATGGAACCAGTGCTGGCTGCAGGATGGGGCATTCCACGGCTACCCAATCTCGAATGATCGCGGGCCGATGGTGTGCTTCCTTATGGCCGCAAAGGCGCTGAAATCCTGCGGTATTGATCTGTCGGGACGGCTGTACCTTACCGCATCTCCCGGCGAGATCGGTCCTGAGCCGATCGAGGAGGCTCGCGGCGTACAGTATATGGGCAAGGAAATCGGCACGCACTACGCGTTCTATCATGGCGGTGTGTCACCCGATTATGCGATCGCGGCCGAGGGGTGTGACTTCGGGTTGACGTGGGTTGCATGCGGTTATGCCGTATTCCGCATCCAGCTATTTGGCGAAGGCGTGTTCACACCACTTCTCGAAAGCCCAGAAAAGGCCGCTGATCACCCCAACCCGATCTATCGTCTCGGTGATACCATCCAGTCGATTTTGGACTGGGGGCGCACTTATGAGCAGGAGAACATCTACACGTCGTCTGGCGGTGTGGCCAAACCCAAGACGCAAATCTCATCTGTCCGTGGTGGCGTTCCATATGCGTTCGGGGCCGGAACGGAAATTTGCTCACTCTATCTTGAAGTCGGTTTGCCGCCGCATGTAGAAATCGGGCAGGTCCATAGAAGCCTTGAGAGTCATTTGAGACGCCAAGGCATAGGTGAGTTCGGCCTGGAGCCAGTCGTGGTCCGGCACGGATTTGCTGCCGATGAAGAACGCGTGTCCCCGCTCGTTTCGGCTGTTGATGCTGCGACCCGGCATACACTGGGCGAGCCTCTGAAGCTCGCGCATCCTGTTTATTCGAGCATGTGGCGCGACCACAACGTCTTCAACATGAACCGCATTCCCGCCGTCACAACCGGCTTTCCACGCTGGCGTCCGACGCCAGAAGACATGGTCAAAAGCACTTTGATCTATGCGCTGACCGCGCTGTCGATTTGTCGGCGTGCGCCCACATCCGAAAATAAAAAGCCGCTGAGCGGTTCCGATGTCTATGGCGACAACCCATTTTCGTCCGCTGGAGTATCCTGACCCATGAATGCAAGAATTCCTTTCAAGGCAGGCAGCCAATTGCTGGCAATGAGTTCGCTTGAGCTTTTGCTGGCCGCGGCGACATATTCTTCACTCGGCGTGGTCCTCCCATTTATGGTGATGGATCTGGAATGGAGCTGGGCGCAGGCTGGGTTTGGATTTACGGTGCTCGGTGCAGTTACCGGCGTCGCGTCATCTGTGCCGCCATTTCTCATCCGCCGGGTGGGGGTGCGGAACACAATCCTGATTGGTGGTGTTCTGGCCTGCATCGGTTTGTACCTTCTGCATGGAGTGGAGAGCCTGCCTCAGTACTATATTGCGGCAGCAATCTGCGGTTTGGCCTACCCCATGATGGCGTCCATCCCGACAACCTTCCTTGTGAGCCGACTGTTCCAGCGGCAATCGACCGCGCTCGGCGTGGCGGCGACGATCAGCGGAATAGGGACGGTGGTCGGGCCATTGATGGTACTTGGCGTATTGGCTCTTGAAGGTCAGACGTGGCGGAATTATTGGGAATATCAGGCAATCGCACTACTGGCTGCGGCTGTTTTGTGCGCGATCATCGTTGGTTTGGAGCGCAGATTCACTCGGCCCGCACGTGAGGAACTCGTCGCAGCAGAGGCTGAAGCGGCGGCACCGACCGTCATGCCTGACCAAGTCGAACTGCCTCCGACACGGAGCAGTCGCCATATTTACCGGACGACTGTGGACTGGACGACTAAAGCTGCGATGCGGACGACGCAGTTCAAGATTCTTGCCGCCGCATATTGCCTGAACATGATGTGCCTGGTGACGGTAACCAGCCTCTCGGTGGGCCATTTGGTTGAGCGCGGTGTTTCCGAGACGGTTGCCGGAGGCATGTTGAGCATCGAGGCGTTGATCGCGGTTTTGATCCGGGCATTTTCCGGTGTTCTGGGGGATATCTTCGATCCCAAGCATCTTGTGAGCTTTGCGTTATTTGCGACGATGATTGGTTGCGCTGTGCTCGCACTCACAACAGATCATGTCATGCTGCTGTTCTACGCGGTGGGAACAGGTATTGGTTTTGGCACGACGCAACTCGCATGCACGGTGCTGCTGCTCAACTACTTTGGTCGCAAGTACAATCTTGAACTGTTCTCCGCCATGTGTGTCACCGGCGCGATCTCGGCGCTCGGACCTCTGATCGGTGGCGTAATCCGCGACATTTCGGGAAGCTTCTCCCTCATCTTCATATTGCTGTCAGTTCTGTCAGCCGGCGTCTTCATGGTCGTGCTTTTCATGAAGCCGCCTTATCTTGAGGATCTGTCCTCTACTGAAGGCGACCCAGTTGGCGACGCTGACATCAAGTACGGGCAGATGGCTGAGTAATCTCAATAAGCTGACCAGCTTCGATCAAGCCTCGATTTCAATTTCCTCCGATGGAGTCTGCCATGCCGTCAGATCGCGTACCCAATTTGGCCAGTCAAAAGTCAGCTTCGCCGGAAACAACCTGGACTAAGTGGCTGAGGCCAGATCCGTACGCACTTGTGCTGCTGTCCGTGGTAGTTACGGCGAGCGTTTTGCCATGTCGTGGAGATGCAGCGGTCGGCTTCGAGTGGTTGACCAAAGTAGCCATATTCCTGTTGTTCTTCATGCACGGTGCAAAGCTGTCTCGCGCAGCCATCTTCGGGGGTATTGGTGCCTGGAGACTCCACACGCTCGTTCTGATGAGCACCTTTCTTCTGTTTCCGGCGCTCGGTCTGCTAGTGAGCACACTGCCTAATTCTCTGGTGAGCCCTACAGTCAAGATGGGTTTCCTGTTCCTCACCATATTGCCCTCCACGGTCCAGTCCTCGATCGCATTCACCTCCATGGCCAGAGGAAATGTAGCAGCAGCAGTTTGCACGGCATCACTGTCGAACATGCTTGGCGTGTTCATCACGCCGCTTCTGGCGGGCCTCCTGATGCGGTCTGAGCTTCAGTCGGGTGGGGGAGATCTGTTGGGGGTGATGCAGTCCATCATATTGACCCTGCTGGCCCCCTTCCTTGTCGGCCATCTCAGCAGGCCCCTCATCGGCGCATGGATTGACCGGAACAAGGGCGTTCTTTCAAAGCTCGATCGTGGCGCGATCCTGCTCGTTGTCTACACTGCATTCAGCGCGGCCGTCGTAGATGGAATTTGGTTGCGCGTATCGGGATTTGATATTGTTACGATCCTCTTCCTGAGCGCACTGGTGCTCTCAGTGGTATTGTTCCTCACGCGCAAGGCGGCGCAAGTGGCCAGGCTGAACAAGTCGGACGAGATCACCTTGGTCATGTGCGGATCGAAGAAGAGTCTCGCAAGCGGCGTACCGATGGCTGCGGCATTGTTTGCCCCAGCCCAAGTTGGCGTCATCATACTGCCCTTGATGATATTCCATCAGATGCAGTTGATCGTATGCGCCATGATCGCGCGGAGCTATGGCGAGCGGACTGAAATACCCGAAGAGACAGAGGTGCTCGGCGAGGCGAGCGCCTAGCCGAACTGAAAAGCCGATACGGTCGAGTTCATGACATTGTCTGAAAAGACTTTCCGGCCTGTCTCGTCATGGCCCGCACCAGCTGCGACCATGAGTGGAAGCAAGTGCTCTTCCCGAGGATGCGAGTTCCGGCCCTGAGGTGCGTCCAGCCATCGGCTGAGCTTGACCCAGCGGTCTTCAAGATCACCTGTTTCGAGTACATCTGTCAGCCATGCGTCGAATTCAGCAGACGGTGCGGTGGCCATGGGTGTCCGGAAGGCGCGCATATTATGATAGCTCATGCCGCTGCCGATGATGAGGACGCCTTCTTCTCTCAATTGGCTGATTGCCTTGCCGACCTTCAGATGTTTTTCCGGAGAGAGGTCGCGGGTGAGTGACAGGGTCAATATCGGAATGTCGGCATCAGGGAATGCAACCAATAGCGGCACGAACACGCCATGATCATAGCCCCGGGAACTTTTCAAGGGCGCATCAAGGCCTTGCTCCACCATCAATTCCTGAACGCGATTTGCGAGATCCGGTGCGCCCGGAGCAGGATAGTTGAGCTCATAAGTGTGAGCCGGAAACCCGGAATAGTCGTAAATCATGTCTGGCGAGGCGGCCGTGGAGACGGTGAACTCCTGTTCCTCCCAATGGGCTGATACAACCAAAAGGGCTTTTGGTTTCTCGGGCAGGCTGGATGGTATGCTTTTCAGCCATTCGGCTGTCTTGTCCCACGTATCGACCGGACCGCCCATCAGCGTCCAGTCCATGAAAAAGCATGGGCCACCTCCATGTGGAATGAACAGGGTGGGCATTTTCGTGGAGGAAGCAGTCATTTTCTATTCCCGATGCTGATCGATACATGGTGTCTTTAGTGCATGTGGCTGCCGGGTGTCTTGCTTTCTCGCGTCCGCAAACTTGTCCGCGCCGGGGCCGATTATGTGTGAACCCGAAACCAGTGCCGCAACTAGTTGGGCGCATATGAACAAGACCAAATAGCGGGCTTGAACTCTGATCCAACCGGTAGGCGATTTGGTTCAAGGAGTAAGTTATGGCGTTGGTGGAAGAGACACGAACAAGCAAGATCAAGGTTCAGCCGGAAAATCTGCACCATTTGAAAGCGACACCGGAAACCGTGCACTGGGGATACTTCCACCCCAACATCAAGCCAGCGCTCCGCGTTAAAAGTGGCGATCTCATTCAGGCTGAAGCGATCACGCACCATGCCGGGGATGCTCCGGAACTGATGATGGATGAAACTGTCAAGGCAATCTGGGAGGGTGTTCAACCCGAAGATCGTGCGCCGGGTGTCCATATCATGACCGGTCCGATCTATGTAGAAGGTGCCGAACCAGGTGACATGCTGGAAGTGCGCTACTTCCGTATGGTTCCCCGCTGCAATTACGGATCCAACCTCGCTGCGAACTGGGGCCACCTCTATCAGGAGTTCGATGAGAAGGAGCGCGTGACAATCTATGAGCTTGATCCGAATGCGAACACGGCTCACGCGCTCTATGCCTATGATTTCGAAGGAAAATATCTGATCCCCGGGACCATTACGCATTGTCCTGAGTGTGACCGCGAACCTGCTTTGGTTGGCGTCCGCGTGCCGGCAAGGCCGCATTTGGGAACTGCGGGAGTCGCGCCCGCCATTGACGAGCGTGTCAGCACAATTCCACCGGGCCTGCATGGGGGAAACATCGACAACTGGCGCATCGGAGCCGGCGCCACGATGTATTATCCTGTGCAGGTGAAGGGCGGGCTGTTTTCGATCGGTGACCCCCATGTCAGCCAGGGCGATGGTGAGATCAGCGGCACGGCAATTGAAGCCTCCCTCGACGTGCTGTTCCAGATCGTACTCCGAAAGGACTTCAAGTTTCCTTCGCCGCTTCTTGAAACCCCGGATCACTGGATTGTCCATGGGTTTGACGAAGACCTGAACCAGGCAATGAAGAATGCCTCATTGGACATGCTTCATCTGCTCACTGAGCATCAGGAGCTTAGTCGAAATGATGCCTATTCTCTGATGAGTGTCGCGACCGATTTTGGGGTCACCCAAGTCGTGGACGGCACGCAAGGAATTCACGTCAAGATTGACCGTGGCATCTTCCCTGAAAAAGGTGTTGTCAAAGATATCGACTAGATTGGACGTCATTGATTTATGACGATTTTATCCAGTTGAACGCAGTATTCAGGCGAGGCTTGATCAGGACTGCTCGACTTTTAGGCAGTCGCAGTCGTCAACCGGATCGGCATGGGCGGGATGCGTTGACCGACGGTACGGCAAACTGAGGATCAAAGATGTTGATGGCTGGGTGCCATAATCCGATCGGAGCCAATCTGTGCAGTTTACAACCAACGCATATCCAAAAGAGCAGAGAAAGGATGCCTGGCACTTCGCGCTACAGCGATTTTCGATGGAGTTGCTTGCGCATGAGGGTGAGCTCTACGGTGAACTGGTAAGCTTTCGTAGTGCCCAGGATTTTACATTTGTCAGGATCACCTCCACCCAGCACCGGATAAGGCTCGATCTATCGCAAGGCCCATCCCAGTTCTGGCTCATAATGCTGCTGGAGGGCGATCTCGTCGCCAAGACTGACACCACAACGATTGAAGTCTCCGAGGGCGATGTTGTGTATGGGGTCGGTGATTTGGACGTGTCGCTCGATTTCAAGCGTGACAACCGGTTTTTGATGGTACAGATCCCGGTCTCTCATCCGGCGCTGAGGATAAGGTCCAAGCCTCAAGCAGATATTTCGAATTTGGTATCCGAAGCTGGAGTTGGCCGCATGCTGTCAGGCCTGTTGCGCTCTGTTGCGGATACGATCACGGATGTTGATGACGACCAGATGCGTCCGACTGAGGTTGCGCTGCCAGAGTTCATTTCTACGGCCTTGATGAGCGAGGCCTCGACCAAGGAACTTGGCGGGGCTGCTGGTGTTCGGGCAGCTTTGCTGGAGCGTATATTCCAAACCATCGAGATGAGATTGAGCGATCCTGAGTTGAACCTTCATCAGATTGCCAAAGAGCACAATATCTCCCCACGTTATCTACAAAAGCTGTTTGAATCCGTTGGAGACAGTTTCGGGCATTTCGTAAAATTGCGGCGATTGGAGAGATGCCGACTCGACCTCAGAAGCCCTTTGCACGCGCAGAGATCGATTTCAGATATCCTGTTCCAATGGGGCTTCAATGACAGTGCCTCATTCAGTCGGGCATTCCGCGAACAGTACGGTATGAGTCCGCGGGAGTATCGCCGGATGCCGCCGGGCGACGAATCAGAATCCGAAGTGCTGCAGCGCGGGCGGCCCCCTACGGCGAAGGATCAGGTGATTGAGCCCGAAGAGCCGGAACAAACAGATGACTTTCGCGATGCCGATGATGCTGGTGAGATAGGGACTGTTGCGCCTGTGCCCGTAAAGCGCGGCGCGCGACACCATTATCTGCCCGTTACACCGGATACGATCCATTGGGGCCATTTCAGCAGCTCGCTCAAGCCGGTCCTCACGGTGGAATCCGGTGACTATGTGACGGTCGAGACACTCACGCATCACGCCAATGATGATCATGATCGCATGGTGAAGGGTGATCAGGCGGTTGAGGACATCTATCGCTGGACTGCGGAGGGCAAAACCGTCAATCGTCGGGGCGCTGGCGCACTCGACTCCTCTTCGTCGACAGGCCGCGGTGCTGGTGAGGGGTTTGGCGTCCATATCTGTACCGGTCCAATCGAGATTGCCGGCGCAGAACCCAACGACATTGTTGAAATCCGTATCCTGGAGCTGAAGCCGAGAACGAGTGCCAATCCGAAATATTCCGGGCAGTCTTTCGGGAGCAACGCGGCGGCGTATTGGGGATTTCAGTACAATGACCTGCTGACCGAGCCAAAACAGCGAGAAGTGATCACAATTTATGAAGTCGAAAGTGAGATGGGCCGTTCGTGCGCTCGCGCGGTCTATAATTATCGCTGGACCCCTCAGACTGATCCCTTCGGGGTAGTGCACGAATTGTATGACTACCCAGGCCTGCCGGTGGACACCAGCACGATCGAAAAGAACTATGATGTATTACGGAACATCGAAATACCGGTACGTCCTCATTTCGGGGTAATCGGGTTGGCACCGCCGCAGACGAAGCTCGTGGATTCGATCCCGCCAGGAAATTTTGGCGGAAATCTCGACAATTGGCGAATTGCTCCGGGATCCAGCCTGTTCCTGCCCGTTGGTGTGCCTGGTGCGCTTCTTTCGCTTGGCGACCCGCATGCATCGCAAGGTGACTCAGAACTTTGCGGTACGGCAATTGAGTGTTCGATGACTGCCTTGATACAGCCGATCCTGCATCGCGCGAGCGAGAAGATGGGGCATATCCGCGATCTTGATTATCCATTGTTGGAAACTTCCGAGGCATGGGTGATCTTCGGGTTCAGCCATCCGAATTATCTGAAGGAACTCGGTTCTTCGGCGCAGAGCGATATCTATAAAAAGTCCTCGATCGACCTCGCGATGAGGGACGCCTTCCGCAAGGCACGGCGGTTTCTGATGACGGCTCGCGACCTCGACGAGGACGAAGCGATCTCGCTGCTCTCTGTTGGTGTCGATTTCGGTATCACACAAGTCGTCAACGGAAACTGGGGCGTTCACGCGATCATCCGGAAAGAGTTGTTCACTGCGTGATTTGAGCGCGATGTTCTCCCGATGTTTCCCTTAAAAAGGCTGCCGGGAAACATGTTGTGCGCGCAGAGACAAGAATGTGCACGCTGTGAATGACAGATTGAGGCTGACAGAAGCGGGAAGGACCGGACAATGCCGATCACCATCACCGAGCAATTCATCCAGTCCCTGGCGACATCCAAACAGGACGTGCTGGAAGCCGAAACATTGCCACCTGAATGCTACACCGACGCCAATTTCTACGAATTCGAGAAGGAGGCGCTCTTCACTCACGATTGGCTGTGTGTTGGTCGGGAAGAGTGGGTTTCGGAGCCCGGTGACTATTTCACGACTTCGACCGTGAATGAGCCGATCGTTGTTGCGCGGAATCGCAAGGGTGAGTTGAAGGCCATGTCATCGGTATGCCAGCACCGCGCCATGCTCGTGGCCGAGGGGAGCGGGAATGCGCGCGGGTTCGTGTGTCCTTATCACCATTGGAGCTATTCGCTTGACGGTGACCTTGTGGGCGCCCCTGCAATGAACAAGACGTGCGAGTTTGATCGCAAGGCGAATGGGCTCCCGAACTTCAAAGTTGAGGTCTGGGAAGGTTTCATCTTTATCAATTTTGATCAGGATGCAGCGCCGTTGGCCCCTCGATTGGTCCACGTGCAGGAGGCAATCAAGGGATATGACCTTGCCAGTGCTGAAGGTCCGCGCCCGGATCCGGCACCACGCCTGATGTGGAATTGGAAAGTCATGTTCGAGAATAACAATGACGGTTACCACGCCAGCCGGTTGCATCATGGACCCCTGCATGACTTTGTACCTTCCGAGCGTGCAAGCTTTCCGGACGCACCGGAGGGAGCGGCAGGTTATCTGAGGTTCAATGGTACGCTCCATCCGGATGCGAGCTTCAATCCGACTCAGAAGGCTGTGCTGCCCGTATTCCCTGGCCTCTCTGACGAGGCGCGCCAGCGGATGACGTTTGCGAACATCCCACCGAGCCTGTCGCTCGTGATGACAAGCGACATGGTGATCTATCTGATCATTCGTCCTGACAGCCCGGAAACGCATTACATGGACACGGGCGTGCTTGTTGCGCCTGGGGCCATGGAAGACGAAGCCTATGAGCACAAGATGGAGATGATCATGAATTCGACATCCCATATTATTGCTCAGGATTGGCATGTTGACGAAATGGTCCAGCTCGGACTGCGGTCGCGCTTTGCCAAACGGGGGCGCTATTCCTGGCAGGAAGGAGCGCAAGCGCAATTCAATGAATGGCTCGTTGACCGGTATGTTTCGGAATGGAACCGCCGCGCTGAGCCGACGGATGATGCCAGCATTGCGGCAGAGTAGAGTAGGCCGATCACGTGAGGCCGCCCGAGCATCCAACCACCTGGAGATTCAATACGCGGTCGGTTCCGCCAGCTGACAGAAATTCAGCTTGGGCGAATGCAATGCGTAGATTGCGGTTGCCATTTGTGTCTGATCCCGCTGGCCAGCCCGTTGACGGACAGATGATTATTCAGACCTCCACCATGGGTCTGCAGTTCGCCTGGATTGAGTCTGGTCGTCAGGTGATTGATGGTCGGGAACTTGAGCAGGGCGAGGGCCTCTGGCTGCTCGTCCTTTTGAAGGGGGATGCAAGGTTCAGCGCAGACAAGTTCTCGGTGAATGTTGACAACAAGATGATCGTCTTTGGCGCGACACGTCATGATTCCCGCCTGGAAGTGAGTGAAAACAACGCGATACTATTCGTCCGAATTCCCGCCGTGGCGCTGGGCGGACGATTGATTGCACCGACCCATTATCAAGCTGGCACGCTCGACGGCAACTCCGGAGTTGGACGTATGCTGATCAGCATACTTCACATACTGGCCGATGAGATTGGAGATATCTCCACGCAAGATCTTCGACCGGTCGAGCTTTCCCTGATCGAGATGTTGTCCAGCAAACTACTCGGTGTTGCCGGAAAACGTTCGTTGGGTGGTGCGGAAGGTGCACGCGCTGCCCATTTGCACAGAATCCAACAGACACTGGAAACGTTAATATGGGACCCCGATCTGACAATCGCAAAGGCGGCAGACGAAGTCGGCGTTTCACCACGGTATCTGCAGCGTCTGTTTGCCGCTGATAATCGGAGCTTTAGCGGCTACCTCAAGAAGAGGCGACTGGAGCGCTGTCATGCCGACCTGATCAGCCCGCTGCATGCGCAGGAATCCATTTCGGAAGTTGCATACCGCTGGGGGTTCAGCAGTTCGGCACATTTCAGCCGGAGCTTCCGCGACCATTTCGGGCTGTCGCCACGAGAACATCGCCGTTCCGGTCTGGCGAACCAGATCGAGGATGAAATGAAGGTCAACAAATTGTGGGGGCAGTATCAAGAGCTGTCGAAAGACCGCCTTTAAGTTTGGCTTCAGCAGATGGCGTCCCGAAAGGGCGCGTGAAAGTAAGTATAGGGATTATATATGACTTATCCGAACACTCTGATTTTCGTCGACCTCATGTCTGACGATCCGGTCAAGGCCGGAAAATTCTATGCAACTGTCATGGGCTGGGAAGACGATGTTCGAATGGATGGCCAGTTCTGCCGCATGGTGCCAGGCGGGAACTTCAAAAACCCCGACGGATCTGACAGTGAGATCGGGAACCTGCATATCGGAATTGGGGATGTCGCAAACTTGCGCCCGAATCCTGACCCCGCTGGCGTGGATCCGCGCACCTTGTCTCCGTTTGCGAGGTCATCCCGCCTGTGGGTGTTAGTGAGCGAAGACGACTCCGTCGACAGGATCATGACCGCCGCAGTTGAGCATGGAGCGGAAGTTCTGTGGCGGAACCATTACTGGAAAGAGTTTAATGGTTTCAATGACGCATTCCGTGATCCTTGGGGGAACGAAATCATCCTGTGGAGGAAAGGTGGCGTCGATCCCGTTATTCCGGAAGGCTATACGAGCGAGTGACCGAAGTGATGGGAGCGGATGTGGCCGGGAAACCGGAAAGTGCTAGCCGGGCAGGAGTGGTTGTCGCTGCAACTGTCGGCAACATTGTCAGCACCACTCCCGCCATCAGTGCCGTCTTCAGCCTGTTCCTGATCCCTATTTCAACAGAATTCGGATGGCCACGGGCAGTGGTGTCGGGCGTGCTGCTTCTAACTGCGGTGATGTCCGCTATTATCTACCCCTTGGCTGGTCGGCTGTCGGATCGTTGGGGATCTCGCCGAGTTATTCTTGTTGGAAACGCGCTTTTCGCTCCGGCGATTGCGGGTTTGGCTCTGGCCGATGGTTCAGTGGTCCAGTTCTACTTGTTGTTCGCCATCGTAGGAGCGGCTGGAGCAATCCCATCCACACCAGCCTATTCCAAAGTCATATCCGAATGGTTCGATGAGAAGCGGGGGCTGATGCTCGGCGTAGCCGCGGGATTCGGCAACGGCATCGGATCAACTTTCATGCCCATTGCGGCTGGTCTGATGCTGGTCCAGTTCGGGTGGCGCGGCGCATACATTGGCATCGGTTTGATCGTATTCTGCCTGGGCTTTCCAACGCTTCTCGCCTTGCTGAGGGATGCGCCTGGGAGGGTCGAGGAAATCAAGCTCCGCGAGCGACAGCTTGATGTGCCGGACATCCCTGCGGCTCCTCTGCCCGGCGTCAATCTCGCAGAGGCAACTTCAACTCGGACATTCTGGATTTTGATGGCGGCAGTCGCGCTCGGAGCGGGCTGTATGACTGCCATCTTTACCCATGTGGTTCCGATGCTCATGGATCGAGGTATCGTTATCCAGCAGGCCACTCTTGCAATCAGCATCTTCGCGCTGGTCACAGCGGGATGGCAGGTGGTGACGGGATATCTGCTCGATAAATTCTACACGCCAATTGTCGCGGTACCCATGTTCGCGGCCGCTATACTGGGCCTTCTTTGCTTTCAGTTCAGCCAGTCCATGGTTGTGATATACTTTGGGGCGGCCTTGATGGGAGTTGGTCTTGGCGCAGAGTTCGGATGTCTGTCCTATTTTGTGTCTCGATACTTTGGTCTCAAAGCCTTCGGTATGATCATCGGCGTGTACTACTCCGTGGTCATTATATTTCA
>Ga0098042_1000218_pt1 | contig 22365 bp, 20 predicted proteins | sample 9_EtaG_FD_75066 | JGI IMG/M metagenome (GOLD analysis project Ga0098042, IMG submission 75066) | Marine viral communities from the Subarctic Pacific Ocean - 9_ETSP_OMZ_AT15188 metaG | ecosystem: Environmental > Aquatic > Marine > Oceanic | place: Pacific Ocean | collected 2015-01-10
GCCTGATGAGATTTAAACTGTGCCTTTAACAAAACTACAATTCCGTCCTGGGATCAATAGAGATATAACATCTTTTTCTAATGAAGGTGGTTGGGTTGATTGTGATCGAGTGCGGTTTCGTTTGGGTTATCCTGAAATTATAGGTGGCTGGGAAAAGTATACTGATGAAACATATCTTGGCACAGCTAGGGGTTTATTTAATTGGGCTGCTTTAGATGGCAGTAATTTACTAGGGTTAGGCACGGAAGTCAAATACTATATAGAAGAAGGCCAACAATTTTATGATGTAACCCCTATTAGAAAAACTTCCACAAACAGTATCACATTTGCTGCTACAAATGGTAGCTCTACAATAACAGCTACAGATAGTAATCATGGGGCGGTGGTAGCTGATTTTGTAACAATATCAGGAGCTGTTAGTTTAGGTGGAAATGTTACAGCAGCCGTGTTAAATCAAGAATATCAGATAACAAGTATCCCTACCGCTAATACTTATACATTTGAAGCCAAAGATACATCAGGCGCAACAGTTACAGCAAATGCTAGTGATAGTGGTAATGGTGGCTCTGGGGTTGATGGTGTTTATCAAATTAATTCAGGCCTAGCAAATGGAGTCGGTGGCACAGGTTGGGGTGCGGGAACATGGGGCAGAGGTACTTGGGGATCTGCTGCTACTGTAGGCGTAACAACACAATTAAGGTTGTGGAGTCATGATAATTTTGGTGAAAACTTAATTATTAATCCGCGTGATGGTGCTATATATTACTGGATCAAAGGTGATGGTTTTTCAACAAGAGCAGTTGAAATTGGTGCAATAGGTGGGGCTAATGAAACTCCTATCATAGCAAAACAAATATTAGTCTCAGATGTTGATAGACATGTAATTGCATTTGGGACAAATCCTGTGGGTAGTTCTACACAAGACCCTCTTTTAATACGTTTTTCAGACCAAGAAAATGTTCTTGATTGGGAACCAACTGCAACTAATACTGCTGGCGACTTACGCATAGGCACAGGTTCACAATTTGTAAAAGCTATAGAAACTAAACGTGAAATAGTTATTTTCACAAATAGTTCTATACACTCTATGCAGTTTATTGGCAGTCCGTTTACTTTTGGTATACAACCTCTTGCTTCTAATATTACCATCATGGGTCCAAATGCAGCAGTTGCTGTAGAAGATGCTGTGTTTTGGATGGGAAAACAAAACTTTTATCTGTATGATGGTAAAACACAACAATTACCATGTAGTGTAACTGAGCATGTGTTTTTTGATTTTGATTTTGATCAGTTTGAAAAAGTGTACGCTGGTATTATATCAGAGTTTAGTGAAGTTATTTGGTTTTATCCTTCTAATACAAACTCATTAGCTAATGGTGGGACAGGTGAAAATGATAGATATGTCATTTACAATTACTCAGAAAACATTTGGTATTATGGTGATTTAGGCAGAACAGCATTTATTGATAGAGGTATAAGAGATTTTCCAATAGGGGCAGCAGACAATTACCTATACAACCATGAGTCGGGGTATACAGATGATGGCGCAGCATTAGTAGCAAGTATTGAATCTAGCCCGATTGATATGGGTGAGGGCGATCAATTTACTTTTATACGCAGAATTATACCTGATTTTACATTCATAGGTTCTACTAATACAGACCCTACTGTAAATGTCACATTGCAATCCAATAATTTTCCGGGAGGTAATTATTTGCAAAGTGAGGTAGCGCAAGTAGATAGAACAGCTACTTCTACAACAGTGCCTTTTGAAAAATTTACAGATAAAGCTGATGTTAGGTTAAGAGGTAGAGCATTTAGTATAAAAGTAGACTCATCATCTGTAGGTACAAGATGGCGGTTAGGTAGTCCACGAGTTGATATGAGACAAGATGGGAGAAGGTAATGGCTACTAATGTTACACCTTTTCCTAGATTACCGACTCCTGGGAAACAAATAGATGAAAAATATATAACAGATTTAATCAGAGCATTAGAAATATTTTTGCGGCAAATGCAAAATCCTCAGCTTAATTTTCAAGAGGTTCCTACAAGTGGTAACAATAATTTGTTAGAACAAGGGGATATTTATATAGCCGATGGTGGGTTTTTGAAAATAATTGGAAAAACAGAAATATTTAGTGGTAGTTTTGAAGCCACTGGTTCTTTAGGAAGTGTAACAGTATCTGTTTCATAAGGTTGCATAGTGCGGATATTAGGTTTATGATGCAAGCAGCAAGTTTCAGGATTAGCTACCCTGCATCTCATTTTATAAGGAAAGTAAGATGCAAGGTATAGCCACTTTACCCTACGAAGTACAAATGAGACCGATGATCCCTGTCGGTGGTTTAGGAACAGTGCAATCAGCCGCAAAAATGTTGGCTGATTTTGGACGTGAGGGCGATACATATATTGTACATGCTGCCGAAGGTGAAACAGTTATACCACTTGAGGTATTAGAAGCTAACCCTCGCATGAAGCATATGCTTTTCCAACAAATGGAAGATATGGGATTAGAGCCTGAGCGTTATGTAGTTGGCAGTGAGTTTAACAGTTTAAATCCTGTAACTGGTCAGCCTGAGTTTTTCTTTAAAAAGCTGTTCAGAGGCATTAAGAAGATTGCTAAAAAGGTAGCCCCTGCCGTCTTACCTATAGCGTTGTCCTTTATTGCTGGTCCAATATATGGTGCAGCATTAGGCTCTGGTATTACTACTTTATTACAAGGTGGCAATATAAAAGATGCTGCTAAATCTGCGTTGATATCAGGTGGTCTTGGTGCATTAGGTGCTGGCATTGGTAGTAAAGTAGGTGGTGGTGGATTTTTTGAGGGTATCCAAAAAGCTGCATTTAATCCTTTAGAAGCAGCAGCCGCACAAAGAGAAGCATTTAGTAGTATGTTTGATAGGTTTAAAACACCACAAATGACCGACGCGCAATTAACAGATAGTAATGTGATAGGTCCCACATCAACACCCACAACAACAGGTGCGGAACCTATATCTGATAGGGTAGCCAGTATCCCAGAAGTCGGTTCTGGTAGTGGCACTTCTGAAGTAATAACATCAAATACTCCAGAAAAAACCTTTATTGAGAAGTACATATATGATCCAAAACCAGCACAATTTGATGCTGCTTCAGGGCAAATTACTGGTGAAGGTACATTAGAGGGTATATTTAGCCCTAGTAGAAGTAGTCTAGACCCTGTACTTGCTGGTTCAGAAGCTGGTGCTCAAGCAGCAAGTACAATAGCAGAAACGAATAAAGCATTAGCCGCAGCAGGTCAACCAGCATTAAGTAAGCAAGCAGCTCAAAACTTAGTAACAGATGCTGTAACAAAAGCTAGCACCGCAGCTACTGATGCTGGTTTCTTTACAGCGTATGGTCCTGCTTTAGGTGCAGCAGGAACTGCTGCAGGAGCCTATGGTATCGCACAATTATTTCCTGATGATAACCCTGATGATGAAGATCAAGATGGATATCATGATACAACAGGTGTGATGCTTTATAAAGACCAGCCAGAAAAATATGGTTATGGCAGGGATTTTTACGGTGATAACCCTTATTACCAAGATTCTACTTTTACTCCTGGAGCATTGTTTGCTAGAGGCGGTGGTGAAATAAATGGTCCAGGAACCTCTACCAGTGATTCTATACCAGCTATGTTGAGTGATGGTGAATTTGTTATGAATGCAAAAGCTGTTCGTGGCGCAGGTGATGGCGACCGTAGAGCTGGTGCAAAACGCATGTATGATATGATGCGTAAGTTTGAAAGGATGGCATAATGGCTGTCGAAGAGGTAATTACCAGAGAAGCTCCTGATATTGAAGCCTATAAAATTGGGCTTATGGAGCAAGCTAAAGCTCTGACTTCAGCACCGCCCACAGGTGGTCTTCCTGGAATAACATCACAAGGTATGACGCAAGCAGGGCAAGATGCGCTTACTGCTGCTCAAACAGGATTAGGGGCATATCAACCTTATTTACAGGCTGGCTCAACTACTATGGGTGCAGCATTACCTACTTTTCAGGCTGGACAAGCAGCCCTAGGACAAGCACAAGCGACTTATGGTATGGGTACAGGTGCGCCAACACAGGCGCAAATGGATGCCTATATGAATCCGTATCAGCAAGCTATACAAGATGAAATTAATCGTTCTTTTGATCAACAATCAGCACAAGCTGGTTTGACTGCTGCAGGAGCTGGTGCATTTGGTGGTAGTAGAGGTGCAATACAACAAGCTGAAATAGGTCGTAATCGTGCTCAGGCATTAGCTCAATCACAAGCGCAAAACTTTTTGCAAGCTCAGCAAGCTGCACAAAATGAAATGCAACGTTCATTACAAGCTGCTCAAGGGTTAGGCCAATTAGGGGCAACACAAGGACAGTTAGCACAAGGCATTGGTGCATTAGGATTACAACAGGCTGGTCTGGGCGAGCTTGCTACTAAACTTAATATTGCAGATACGGCTAATCTGGCGGCACTTGGTGAACAAGAGCGTGGTATATTGCAAGCACAAGATGAAGCGGCAAGACAAACACAAATGCAACAAATCTATGAACCATATCAACGACTTGGTTTCTACAGTGATATATTGCGTGGTGCTCCAACAAGTCAATCTGTTATTACGACAGGTGCGGCTCCACAGCCTAGTGTTTTAAATCAATTATTAGGTGCTGGTATTGGTGGTCTTAGCCTATATGGTGCAGCACAGAAGGCATTTAGTTAATGGCTGGTCCAGGCGAAGTACAAGATCCAAGACTTAGAGCTCTGTTACTCGGTGGAGGGACAGCGGTAGGTGCTGCGCCATTTGTAGCGAGCGCAATAAAAGGGTCGCTTGATAAAAAATCAAAAGCAAATGAGTTAGCAAATAGGCAAGCTGCTAGAAAAGCAAAATTAGATGCTAGGTTTGGACAAGCAACTCCAGCGGCAGGGCGTGGTGGTTTATCAACTTTGGGACGTTTTGCTGGTCCAGCAGGAGCTGTTGCTGGTATGGTTGTGCCTTCAGGTAATATGGCAGGTCCGGAGGCTACGATGTTACGACCTAATGAAACCTATAGTGATCCTGTACTACAAAGAACTATGTTTAGTGGTCAAGCACCTAAAGCAGATGGACAAGGTATAACATCTGGACTTGAAACATCACCAGAACAAGAAGCCCAAATGGAAGAAGTTATGGGTGATATGTCAGGTATGATGCAAAGTATGGCTGAGGGTATTGATAATGCTAGTGATTATGCTGGTATTATGAATGCTATCCGTGGTGATGAACAAAGTATAGACCAGCGTCGTGGTGAGTTAGCACAATTGATTGGTAAATCAGATGCTGAAAAAACACCTGAATCTGCGCTTACACTTATACAGCCCTCGCTTACTTTACTAGAAGCCACTGACCAAGGCTCTCCAGATTCCCCTGAACCTGTTATGGATGAGGATATATTATCTGCATTAGGTAAAGCTGGTGAGCAAGGTGAGGCTTTGGCTCGTATGGAGATGGGTGAGCAACCTGTAAAAATGTTTAAGGGTGGCTTACAAAATGATGCACAAGCTGCAATGTCTTTCCCAGGAGACCCTGTAGCATTTGCGCCCACACAAACTGGGACGAGTCAACAACAATTATTAAGTGCTCTAGTACAAGGCTTACCACAACCTAAAACATCTGCTGAATTGCTACCTCAGTATCAAGAACTTTATAAAGATTCAGCAAAAGCATATGAGTTAAACCCATACATAGCAGGTCTTAATCTTGCTGCTGCTGTTGCTAATGCACCTGAAGGGGAATTAATTAGCTCTATTTTAGCACCTGAAACAATAAAAGCAGTAAGTGATCCTATCTTGCAGATGGCACAAGCTAGAGGTCAGGGTGATCTATTAGCTAAGAAAGCTGCGATGGAACGTGCAGCTACAGAATCATCTGATTATAAGAAATCTATTCAAGCGTACACCACAGCCGCTATACCGAAAATGTTTGAAAAGGGTAAAATAACCACACAGACAATAGGTAATCAAGTAGTTGTTATTGATGAAGATGCATTAAGGGCTGCTAATGCTGCTGGTACGAAATATCAACCTCTTACTGTAGATGGGAAACTCGCCCCTAATTTCCAAGTCACTAGACTTAGTGATACTCAATGGGTAACAACAGATAAGAATACTGGTGCAAGCACAGTAGGTGGTGACCAAAAAACAACTTGGAAAGAAATAACAACTCAGGATGGTGATATTATTTTTGTAGATGCAAATCGCCCATCAAATTATCAAGTAATAAGTGAGGGCGGTGGACAAATACTTGGCGATGCTAAAGATGGATTTTTCCGTCTCAAAGACGGTGTAATATCACAAGTAAATGTAGCTGGATATACACCTCCTGGAGACCTGACAGAAAGAATGAAGGAAGCGCGAAGGTTTGGTGAGTTGCAAGCGGCGGCAAAAGCTGGAACAATGACTATAGCAGAAACAGGTGAATTAGAGGTGCTTACAAAAGCCCTCATACCAGCGGAAGATAAAACAGAATTTGAAGCTGCTGTTGATCAATACATAACAGGCTATAAAACAAGTATAATTGATGCTATGGGCGAAGGCACAGATGAAACCTACGCTACTGCTAGAGCTAATGAAGTACGACAACTTATGTTGTATGAGTATATACAAGCTAAAACAACGAAACCTGGAGGACAATACGATCCAGAGCAGAGCCTGAAAAAAGCTGCATCCACATCATTACTCAAAGCTATAGATGGTGTAAATGAAACAGCACAGGTAGCCGCAAATCTTGCAAGTCAAGCACAGGTTGTAGCAGAATTAAGTGGTGATCAAGGATTCCGTGGTGGTCAACTTGGTTCTGCAAGATTGACAGTGCTTAATTTAGCTAAAGAGATGGGTATAGAAAACCTTCTTGAGAAACAATTAGGTATTGATGATGGAACATTAGAAGACTTCTTTGGTGGCAATCCTGATGTGGGTAGAGTGCAAGAAGCACTTGGTGAGGCAATGGTTGTATCAATGGCTGGTGCATTCCCAGGAAACCTCAATCAAACAGAAATTGATATTCTTAAATCAGCTGCGTTGGGTATCGGTAAAACTCCAGGAGCGAATAAACTATTAGCAGATACCTTAACGGCTATATCAGAAAGACAAACTAAAGTTGCACAAGAATTGAATACCTTTATTTCAGGTAAACGTGAGGGCGGTGCAGATTCATTTGAGCTTAAATTAGCTTATGATATTGAGAAGTCAAAGTTAGATGCTAAGTATGCAGATCCTGAAACAAATTCAGTATTGCAAAATTTGAGAGAACGTGCAGATGCTTTATCCGACCGCACTGATGATATATCTGGATTAGCAGGTACTTACCCTGATACTGCTGCGTTAGAAGCAGATTATCAAAATCTCATGAATAGATATCCTAATATTTTCCCTACTTTGCCTGCTCGTGGTCCAAATAGACAAGCAGCTCTGGAACGAGCTTTAGATTTCATAGGTCGATAAATGAGTTTAGATTTTACTGATATTGGTGGTGGGAAAGCTGGTGGTACAAGTCTGGACTTTTCTGATTTGCAACCTCCTACAACTCCTGGAGGTGTGTCATTAACACCCATCACAGTGCAAGATACATTTACAGAGCCAGACCCAACAGTAGACAGACAAGCTGCTGAAGACGATTTTGCAGCAGGGGTAAATTTAGTTAATGATTTAGAAGCTAATGGTTTTATTTTGCCCGCGCCCGATGCTCCTCTTTCATTATCTTTATCTGATATGCTTTCACAAGAAACAATTAATGCTGCCGAACAAGCATCTGTATTAGATGCAGAGCGTGTAGAAAATGTATTATTTGATTTAGTGCCAGATTACCAAGGTTCTAATGTTGATCCTAAAGTATTAAGTTTTGGGGATAGGGATAGTTTATCCCGTATGCCGAGATTTGAGCAAAGACAAAGTTATTTCAAAAATAAATTTCCTAGAGGAGAGCTGTTCAGAGTGGATACAGGTGATGGCAACCTTGTAGAAATGTACAAAACATCACCAAATGGTAAAGCATATCGTGTATCTGATGATGTATTTTCTTTTGCTGATATTGGTGGTGGCACAGGAGCTTTTGCTAATTTCACTACTGCAGGATCAGTTCTAGGTTCTATTTACAGTCCTTTTTTAGGAACTCTAAGCGGAGCTTATGTAGGTAATACTATAGATGATGCGATTGCTAATTTTTTAGCTACCCCTGATGGCGAATATTTTAGTGATGAAAAAGACTTTAAAATGAAGTTTTTATCGGGTGACCGCGTAGCTTTATCACTTATCGATGCAACACTAACCAAAGTTCTCCCAGGAGCTGGACGCGCTGGTAAACATATGGTGAAGCAAGGTCTGTCATCTCTTGAGCGTAGATTCGCTAAAGAAGGTGAAGGCCTTATTTTTGAAGGACAGCCAAACACAAGTCTATTGTATGAGCTTGGTGTTTTTAGCACAGTGCCAAAAGCGGTTGATGCACAAAAAGCAGCACAAACCATAGCAAGAGAGACAGGCGTTAAACTCCCTGCTTTAAATATATCACAATTAAGCAGCAGTCAAGTCATGCGAGGCATTGCAAGTCAAGTATCGGGTACTGCTGATACTTTGCCTAAAAATTTATCTAATCAACAATCAAAACTTTTACAAGCCTTAAATGCAAAAGTGCAAAAACTAGGCGGTAATTATGAACAATTAAGTCAAGATGAACTTTACAACTATATTGCGCTGACAAACAAACAGTTAGCAGATGATGTTTTTAATGCATTTAGATTAAACTCAGGTGGAAAAGATTTATTGCCTGAGATAGATGATGCGGCTGCTGCTTTAAGTGCAAGTGCAAGAAAATTTGATGATGGTATAAAAAATGCTATAGACCGTAAATATACAGAAGCCTTCACAGTTGCAGGAATAGATGATGTTGTATTTGATATATCTGATCTTGTAGCAGAAGCACAACGTGTAAAAGCTGGCATACCTATTACTAAACAACCAGCAGGAGGTCGTACAGCAACAGGTAAAGCTCTAGATAAAGATAAAAAATTTGCACCTGAACAAACTGTCCGCACCAGAGATTTTGGTGGTGACCTAGCTAATATCACTAATAAACTTATAAATGTTTTTGATCCTAAAATAAAAAATCTTAAAGCTGTAAAAGGTTCTGGTGAGCCAGAACTAATAAGTTCTTTTAGGCAGTTAAAAGATATACGCGATCAATTAAGTGATTTAATAAATGATGGTGCTGGGGGTGAGGCTTCTAAGGGTGCTACAGACCTTATTAAACAGATAGACAATTTAATACTTAACGGTATTGAAAATGGAAAAGTTACAGGTGGCTCTGACGCATGGCGAAAAGCATACACAGAAGCAGGTGAACTTGTTAAACAACGTATAGATGCTAAAAATTTTACAAGAGTGGGTCAGCTATTTGGTAGGAAAGGCGAAGTCACTCCTGTTGAAGTTGCACAAAATCTATTAGATGGCAGTATTACTTTTGAGACATTAGGCATAATTAAACGTATGGCTAATACCTCTGCTTTGAACGCAACAGAAAAAGAAGCTGGTCAGGCTTTTATAAAAAATATTGGTGATACTTTTGCGAGTTTACTGATTCATAATCCTGATGAGGGATTTAAACGCATATCTGATTTGAAAAAACGTGATTTACGACTGTTCAATACTTTATTTGATAAGCCCACTAAAGATGCTTTAAATGCTTGGGAAATAACTGGAAAGCGATTGGCTAGTGATCCTGTCCAAGCAGGAATGGACGGTTTCACAACGAACGGTGCTACCGCAAAAATCTATGTTGCTGCTCAATACGCTAAAGGTCAAGATGCAGCCGTGGCAAAATTCATTAATGCTAATGGCGGTGTGAGTGGAGATAGAGCAAAACAAATAAGAGCTGCTATTTTAGATGATATTGTTGAAAAAGTTTCCCAAGTACAAAGAGAGGGGGCAGCAAAATCTTTTAGTGAAACTGTAATTAACCCCATACAACTAGCAGAAGAGATGAGAAAGTTTCAGACTTTCCAAGGGGAATACAGAGCTTTTAAACCTTTATTTGGTGAGGTTGATCAAGCTGGTAATTTTGTAAATAAACAAATCAAACAAAATGATGATATGACTTTTACTGGCACATCTGAATTAGATATGTTGCAAAATTTTAAAATTTATGCTGCATTTTTAGGGAATACACCCGACATTGGCGGTGCGTTTTCAACAGGTAATATCCGTGCTTCGTTGTTAGATGTAGGTACGGCAAAATCGGTTGGTGCTCTAAAACATTTATTTACTAATAAATATATATCAAAAGTATTTGCCGCAGAACCCTCAGTTGAACAGCTTGAAAGAGCTATAAAAATTAAAAGTGGCGCGGGAGGAGTTAGGGCAAGCATCGCTTTATTAGAAAATATGTTAGATACTTTAAATTTTGAAGTAGATTTAGTGCCGCCAGATATTACTGCACCAAAAGTCGCACCAGGACAAGAAACTCCTACAGAGGAACGTGAGCGCACTGGTACAGTAGATATGGGTCCTATGGCATCATTATCACCTACTTTGCCACAGATACAACCATCACCAAGCCCATCAGCAGGGACAGGCATTACTAATTTTGCTAATTTATTCCCACAAGATGAGTTGGGGGGTGCTATAGCAAATCGTCGTAACCAAGGTATCCGAGGTTTAGTGTAATGGATCTTGCAGTATTACGAGAACAAATAGAAGCAGATGAGGGGTGTAAGTATGAAATATACTTGGATCATTTGGGTCTGCCTACTTTTGGGATTGGTCACTTGGTCACTGAAGCTGACGAAGAATATAACCAACCAGTCGGAACAACTATCACAGCAGATAGAGTCGCAGAGTGCTTTAATAAAGACGTTGGAACAGTCCTCGAAGACTGTGAAAAATTGTACGCCGACTTTGATTCCTTACCAGAAGAAGTGCAACTAATAATAGCAAATATGATGTTCAATATGGGCTATCCGCGTTTGAGTAAATTCAAAGGCATGAAAGCTGGTGTCGATGCACGTGATTGGCAACAGGCAGCAGATGAGATGGTCGATTCTAAATGGTACAGACAAGTAACTAATCGTGCAGAACGGTTGGTCTCCCGTATGCGGGAGGTCTGATATGGAACCCATATCTACGGCTCTAGCTGGTATCGCGTTATTTAAAAGCGCGGTCGATGGTATTAAGGGTGCGATAAGCACAGCTAATGATGTTGGAGAGATTGCTGGTTATTTGGACAACCTCTTTGAAGGGGAAAAACAAGTCCAACAACGTCGTAACCAAAAGTCTGGACAATCAGTCGGCGATCAATTTGGTATAAAAACAGTAGCGCAAGAAATAATTGATGCCAAATTAGCAAAAGAACAAATGCAAGAAATAGCTAGTATGGTGGATATGCGTTTTGGTCATGGTACTTGGCGAAGCATAGTAGATGAAAGAGCTAAACGTATACGAGAAGCTAAGGAAGCTCAAGCTGCTGCTAGAAAAGCAGCCAGACAAAAACAAAAAGAGTTTGAAGAAAATGTAAAAAATGCTTTCATGGTGGCTGGTGTAATTTTAGCCGTGCTTGGTTTATTCATGTTTTTATTTGCAACTATTGCGAGAGCTACACTATCCATTCTCTAAAATCTTCTGCAAGCACTTGGCTCGCTATATTAATTTTATTCCGTAAGGCTTTGAGAATACGTTCATCTACAGTTTTATCTGCTACAATATCTATATAGGTAACTTTACTTGTTTGCCCGATACGGTGTGCTCTATCCTCACTTTGCAATCGTATTTCAAGGTCAAAATTATTACTGTAGTACACCACTGTCTTAGCTTCTGTAAGTGTTAAACCATAGCCACCTGTCCGTGGTTGTCCTACAAAATACATAAGTGGGTCATTAGGATCTTGGAAACGGTTGACGATAGCTTGCCGATCATCACTCTCTGTTTCACCATAATATGTAGCTACAGAATCTGCGCCATACACTTTTGATATTTCTTGTTGAATAGTTTTTATATCATGCGTAAAGTTAGCCCAGATAATTACCTTACCATCCACTTCCTCAAGCACCGACATAAGTTCTGGTAATTTAGCAGAGTTGAATGTTTTCATCTCACCATCATCAAGTTTTACATGACCTGAGCATACCTGTTGTAGCCTGAGTAATTGTGTAAGGATAGTATCTGTGGTTACAGAGCCTTCTTCAAGCATTGCTAAAGCAAATGTCTTTAAACTACTGTAAACAGACTTTTGTTCATCAGTAAGTTCTACACTACGCTTGATATAAACTTTATCTGGTAAATCCAAACAATCCTCCTTTTTAACTCTAAAACTAAAGTTCTCAAGTATGCCGTTTAGCTTATCCAGATTACGATAACCCACTACTTGATTAAAACTGTGCGCTCCCATGCTACGACGTTGCACAATGGCATATTCATACTGGAAACTGAAGTAACTACTATGTCCCAATAACCATTCATCAAGGAACTCTGCTTGAGTGTACAGATCCATAGGGCTTTTAGTTACTGGTGAGCCTGTGAGTATACGTTTGTAGTGAGCAGATTTACCTATCTTAACAATACTCTTAGTGCGTTTAGCATCTTTATTTTTTATGGTAGTGCTTTCATCAATAGCCATAAGTGATTGATGTGCATTTAAAAAACGCTCAGCCTCACCACAACCTTTCTTAGTGCTAAAGGCTTCTACATTCATAACAAATATTTTAAGATTATCATCTACCTGATATAACATTTTTTGTTTTTCTAGCTGTGTTTTTGTCTGGCTAGGATTCCACAATACAGTATCGTACATAACATGTTCAGGAATATGCGTGGGCAGTTCGCCTTGCTCCCAGTTCCGGTACACACCTTTAGGGGCAACGATCAATGCACCAGTAATCTCTCCACGGACGTAGAGGACACACATATTATCAATAAGAACTTTTGATTTGCCTGTCCCCATATCCATGAAGTAAGCAAATTCTTTCTTGTTCCAAGACATTTTCAAAGCCTCGAGCTGATGCTCATATGGCTGGTATTTAAATTTGTAACGCATGACACCGCTTTCTATTGGGTACTTTGTATAATAGCACAAGAAACAAAATCCTGTATACCGTTTTATGTTCTTGTTGTATCTCGCGTAGGGGCTCAAAGTAAGTATTTGTAAAAGAATAAAACCCAGATATCAGATATCAGATATTAAAATATCGGATGGATCACAAAGATAACTTTTTTGTTTTAACCCTATATATAAAAGTGTAAGGTGGCATTGTTTGGTAATAACACCAGACTAGAAAGCAAGCGGAGTAGAAAGCCGTGACAGTCTACATAACACAAGAAGTGCGTGGTAGAGATATCACAGATGCAGTTGCCTTTGGTGATTTGCAGATACTTGTTCCAGCCAAGGAACAGGTTTCATTCAGCACTCAGCCAACGGTTCGTAGGATTGCTCGTGGCCTTCGTAACTTTAATGATGATGACTACCTATTACTATCAGGAGACCCATTATGCATAGGCATTGCTTGTGCAGAAGCAGCTCGCCTGAATATGGGTAAGTTCAAAGCATTAAAGTGGGACAGGCTAGAGGAACGCTATTACCCATTGGAAGTAGATCTATACCATAGGAAGGAGTCTAGTAATGGACTTTGAAAGTGTAGCTGGAGACCTAACCAGCATAAATCAATCAGGTATCAGCACTGTTAGTAACCTATGTAAGCAACAGATTACGTTAGAACAACGTGTCGCTGATCTTGAGTTAGAGTTAAAGGAAGCCAAGCGTGAGTTGCGTAAAGTATCGGAAGATTTACTTCCGGCTGCGCTACAAGAGCATGGTGTTACTGAACTCAAAATGGACGATGGCAGTGAAATTAGTGTTGCACCTTATTATAGTGCCAGCATTGCCAAAGACCGAGCTGAGGAAGCCTTTCAGTGGCTTACTGCGGCAGGGCATGGTTCGCTAATCAAGAATCATGTTACAGCGGCTTTTGGTCGCGGTGAGGATAACCTTGCCAAAGATTTGCTTGCCGAGCTAGGACAGCGCGGTATGCAAACGCAGACAAAAACTTGGGTTGAACCCATGACACTCAAGTCTTTTGTAAAGGAACAGGTAGAAAAGGGTGAAAATTTGCCGTATGACCTGTTGGGTATATTCGTGGGGCAGCGAGCCAAAATACGGAGGTAGATATGGCAACAGAAGTAGCTAAGAAAGAGTCTTCTGCTGTAGCAGTTGCACAGTTTGAAGATATTGGTGGGTTGGGTTTTGAAGAAACCACATCCCAAGATATGGCAGTACCGTTTCTACGGATACTGGCACAGTTAAGTCCTCAGGTAAACAAACGCGATGGTGCGTATGTAGAGGGTGCTGAAGCTGGCATGATGTTCAACACAGTAGCTAATAAAGTATACGATGGTGAAAATGGTGTGACTGTTGTGCCATGCTATTATAACCGTCGGTATGTTGAGTGGGCTCCTCGGGAAAAAGGTGGTGGATATTTTGGTTCATACAATCCTGATGACCCTATTGTCAATACGACTACTAAAAATGAGCGCGGTGAGGATATACTGCCTAATGGTAATATTCTTACAAATACAGCGCAGTTTTTTGTAATCCTACTGGATAGTGATGGTCCACAGCGTTGCCTAATTACTATGTCTAGCACACAGTTAAAGAAGGCTCGTAAGTGGGTGACACAAATGCAAGCACTCACTGCTCAAGGTAAGAACGGTCCGTACACTTTACCTATGATGTCCCATAAATACCAAATGACCACTGTTGCTGAGAGCAATGATAAAGGTAATTGGTTTGGTTGGGATATTGCTAAGATCGGTCCGATTAGCCTTGGTGATGCTGAGGAAGCTAATGTTTTTGAGATGGCTGTTGCCTTTGCTAAATCAGTAAAGGCTGGTGAAGTTGAGGTAAAGGAAACTGCACCTGAAACAAGCACTCCTCAACAAGATAAAGACGGTGACGATGATATGCCGTTTTAAGTACGACCGCAGGGGTTGATCGCCCTGTAGTTGCTCGGGAGGGTAGTGTCTAGGTATCAACTAACATTACTCTCCCACCTTTTTCATTGGAGAAAGCAATGACATTAGCTGAACAATTTTTAAAGCTGTTTGATGGTAATAAACGTGCTCATGGTGTGTTTAATCCTGATGAACAACGTGGTGATGGTAAACGTCTAGGCGTATATAAAATAATTAAAGAATCACCCACAGAAGAACTTTGGCAACAGCATTTAGATGGTAAGCAAGGGCTTGGTATTATACCCATACGAGATGATAGCTTATGTAAATGGGGTGCGATTGATATTGATACGTATGATGTAGATCATAAATCATTAGTTAATAAATTAAAGGAAGCTAAGATAGTTGGTTGGGTGGGTCGCAGTAAAAGTGGCGGTGCTCATATTTATTTTTTCTTTAAAGATGCGCTGAAAGCTGAGTTTGTGCAATCTAAACTCACTGAGTTAGCTGCATCATTAGGCCATGCTGAAGGTGAGATATTCCCCAAACAGACAACTATATTAGTTGACCGTGGTGATACTGGTAATGGTTTAAATATGCCGTACTTCAAAGGTGATTTAAGCACACGTTCTGTTTATGATTTTAAGGGCGAGCTTATGTCGCCAAAGGATTTTGTAAATAAAGCTGCAAGATACTTAATAACGCCTGAGGATTTTGAAAAGTATCGTATATCTAAACCAGAACCAAAGTTAAAGGATGGTCCACCCTGTTTGAATGCGCTTTGTGAGCAAGGGTTTGGTGAAGGCTCACGCAATAATGCTCTCTTCAACTTAGGTGTGTACGCACGAATGTTTGACTCTGATAATTGGGAGGCATTAGTGCAGCGATACAATGTAGATTATTTACATCCTCCACTTAGTCATACTGAAGTTGGAGCAGTAATCAAACAGCTACAACGTAAAGACTATTACTATAAATGTGAAGACCAACCCATCAAACCTTTTTGTAATAAGGATATATGCGTTACTCGTAAATTTGGTGTCGGTCCAGCTGGTGTGCAAAACCAGATGTCTAGCCTTACCAAAATAGATGGGGATCCACCTATATGGATTCTTGATGTAGATGGTCAGCGTGTAGAACTCAGTACAGATGGTTTGATTAGCCAGACAAGGTTTCAAAAAGATTGTGTGGCACAAATAAATAAATTACCGATAGCTGTTAGCCAAAGAGCATGGCAGACCAGAATACAGCTATTGTTAGATAACTTAACTATTGTAGAAGTACCACCTGACGCTACAATAAAAGGTGAGTTTGAGGATTTACTATCACAGTTTTGTACTGATAGAGCTAAAGGCACAGAGCGTGAAGATGTACTACAAGGCGTTGCTGTATGGCTTGATGAAAAAGTATTTTTTCAAGTTAAAGATATTAAAAAGCATCTTACAGTAAATGATTTTAACCATTATACCTCAAACAAAATAACATTAAGACTTCAAGGGTTGGAAGCAGAAAAAATGTTTTGGCGTGTGAAAAATAAAGGTGTGCATGTATGGTCATTGCCACAAGGTTATTTTGCGGATAGCCAAGAACCATTGGAGTTACCAGACTTACCCGAGCAAGAAGAAATACTCTGATGAATATAATACTCGGACCTCCAGGGACAGGTAAAACAACTTATCTACTAAACAAGGTCGAAGAGTATTTACAAAAGGGTATCCCACCAGATCGTATAGGTTATTTTGGTTTTACTCGCCGTGCAGCAAGTGAAGCTATTGATCGTGCTTGTGAAAAATTTAAACTTCATAGACGTGACTTACCTTTTTTTCGTACCCTTCATAGCTTGGCATTTATGCAAATGGGCATTAACCATAATCAGATTATGACTGCTGATAAGTTCCCTGAGATTGGTGAGTGGTTAAAGATCGGTGGGTTTTTTAATTCAGGGCTGACAGACCAAGGTCCGTATAAAGATTTTGGTTATGGTGATAAATTTTTAGAGATAATAAATATATCTAGGATACTGCAACAGCCTTTACGCAAAGCCTATAATGAATCTACTGTGCCTCTAAAAACAGATTGGGCAAGAGTTGATTATGTTGATAGGGGTCTAAGAATGTGGAAGGATAGATATCAGTTATTTGACTATACTGATATGTTAGAGCAGTTCTGTCACAGAGAGTTAGCACCAAGATTAGAGGTAGTATTTATTGATGAGGCACAAGATCTATCACCTTTACAATGGAGGATGGTACATTTATTAGAGGCCAATTCTAAAGAGATGTTCGTGGCTGGCGATGATGATCAAGCCATCTTCCGTTATGCGGGAGCAGATGTAGATTACTTTATAGGACTCGAAGGTAGTGTAACTGTGCTCGACCAAAGTTATAGGATTCCATCCCTCCATCACACACTTAGTCAAAAAGTTATCCAACGCGTCGTCGACCGTAGACCCAAAGAGTTCAATCCTAGGAATGAGGTAGGTGCTGTCCATTGGCACAGACACTCCGAACAAGTTGATATGTCCAGTGGCGAATGGCTCTTACTTAGCCGTACAACAAGAGGTGCAAAGCAAATAGAAGAAGAAGTACGCCGACGAGGTCATCTATATGTCTACAATGGCAGTAAATCTATTGATGGTAAAGTTCTTGAAGCTGTGAGGCTTTGGGAAAATATGCGTAATGGTAGTACCCTCACAGCAGAACAAGTGCGTATCGTGTACAGTCAGATGCTGTTAGGTAGCCAAGTAGAGTACGGACACAAGACCTTTAATAAAGGACAATCAGACCAAAGATATAGTATGCAAGACCTACAAGATTTCTATGGTCTGCTACATACTTTGCCGTGGGATGAAGGATTAGGTAAGATATCTGAAACAGATAAGCGTTACATAAAGGCTTGTCTGCGTAAAGGAGAATCTTTAACAGAGGAACCTCGTATACGGATCTCTACTATTCATTCAGCTAAAGGCGCACAGGCAGATAATGTTATGCTTCTCACTGATACTATGCGTCGTTCCTATTCTATGTGGCGTAAGTTTGAAAACGAACATTTGGATGAAGCTCGCGTGTTTTATGTGGGTCTTACTCGCGCTTTACAACATCTTCATTTGATACATCCTATGCACAGTAGAGGTTATCAAATCCCAGCATAATTGTCAAAGCGACTTGTTTATGGTTGCGCTCCAAAAGCTGCACCTATTAAATAAAGGCATAACCAAAACAGCCATAGAAGGGGCTTATTATTATGTCAGAAGTAAAATACCTTACCAAAGAGCAGTTCCAGCGGCTTAACAACCGCGCTATCAAGCGTAGTGCTAACCGCACGGTCAAGCCTAAGTTTATTGACAATTTGTCAGAGGGCTTAAAGTTTCCGATTATTGAAACACTGCTACATAATGATGTGGAGATGCGTTGCCACATCGCAACCAGTTCCGAGGGTAGCACATGCTGGTTGGACATTACTTTGTCCGACTTTGATGTATTGCCAACGGTCGACACCAGTGCTTAACATCTTGTAGAAAGGAGATATATTATGGCACATATGGTAGAAACAATGGCTTATGCAGGACAGGTTCCTTGGCATGGGCTTGGTGAAAAAGTTGAGCATAATCTTACACCTGAAGAGATGCTCAAAGCCGCAGGGCTTGATTGGACAGTAAGTAAACGTCCCGTTTATTATGCTGATAAACCAAATACATGGGATCTTAATGACCCACGCGGTGAAGCAGATTTGCTTCGCGCTAATGAACATTATGTGGTTGTTCGTGATACAGATAACCGCGTATTATCCCACTGTGGTGAGGGGTTCATACCTTTCCAAAACCATGAAACAATGTCCTTCTTTAAAAAGTTTACTGAGGCAGGGCATATGGAGATGGATACTGCTGGTAGCCTAAGTGATGGCGAGCGTGTCTGGGGCTTGGCTAAAATCAAGAAGGGCTTCAAACTAGCTGGCGGTGATGATATTGAAGGTTACTTACTTATGGCTAACAGTCACAAAGTTGGCACAGCTATGACGGTAATGTTCACACCCATCCGCGTAGTATGCAATAATACGATTACCTTGGCTCTCAACCAAGAGGGTACGACTGGTAAGTTCCGTGTATTACATTTGCAAATGTTTGATGAGGAAATTATGCAAGCCGCTGAGACTGCACTTGGTATTAGTGGTGAGCAAATGGCTAAGTTCCAAGAACAGTCAGAGTTCCTTGCCAGTAAGCGAGCCACTAAAGAGCAGATAGATAACTACATTGCTGAGTTGTTCCAGCCTAAATTACTTATTGAACGTGCTAAGTCTAAAGAGTCTGACTTACCACCATTACATGAGGAGTTTAGCAAAACATCACAGTCAATACTGGAGGCTATTGAAACATCTCCAGGACATGACCTTAAATCTGCTAAAGGAACTTGGTGGGGAGCACTCAATGGTGTGACATATGTTATGGATCACCAAAAGCGAGCCAAGACTCGTGACCATGCATTAAACTCTGCATGGTTTGGTTCAGCCGCTACTACTAAACGTAAGGCTATGACCAAGGCACTTGAGTACGCCGCATAAGATGTGGAGGTGGGCAGAAGCCCACCTCTCGCCTGATGCCCTGCTAAGAGAGAACTTTTAGTGGGGCATTGGAGTATTTAATGCTTGCTTGATTCCCTATATGTAGTTAGAGTTTTTATATTAGCCCCATAGAAAGGAGGCACTCATGGCAGCTATCAAAACTTATGCGGTGTTAGAAAATGATAATACCAGTAATCGTAACGATGCCTACTCTTACTTTGTATTCAAATCCTTGCGTGAGTTAAAGGCGTGTAAAGAACTAAACGAGCATAGTATTGTGTTTGCTGAAGTTCAACAGTTACAGGATACCTATAGTGAGGAAGAGTTGCGGAGTGTAGTTGCCGCTACAGTTGGTGAGTGTGCCTTACCAAATTTCCCTAGCTTTCATAAAAACTTTGCAGAGTTTGTACATGAACGAGCTAAAAAATATAAACCTGTTTTAAAGGAGAAACAAATGACTGCTGAAATAGTAGATATTACGCCGGAGCCACAGGGTATTGCGTCTGTTGCCACAGAAAAACCAAAGCGTGTGGCAAAATCTAAGTATGATGAAAATGCTAAAATACTTTTGCCTACAGGATCAATGGGCATGTTCGTTAATCCATATCGTAAAAATAGTAATCGGTGGCATAATTTTGAAGCCTTAACCAGATCGGATACAGTGGGTGAGGCTCTTGCTGCTATGAAAAAGTTAAGTCCAGGAGGCAATAGTGTTGATATTCGCCTTGCTATTGAAAAAGGTGCTATCAAGCTAGGAGAATAATTATGGAGAACATAGAAAGGTTCTGCTACTGGATTAATGAGCGTCATGCCATTTATCAAAAAAGAGCCAAGGGGCTTCCTGCCCCTTGGACAGAAGACACTATCTTACAACAATATAAATTCACAAACCCTTTCCGTGAGAATGATAGGGTAACTGTTTGGATGCGGCAAAACTGGACAAAGCCAAATGATAACCGCCCACATGGTGAGATGATATTTAACTGTTGTATGTTTCGTATGGTTGGAACTAGTGAGTTTGCTGAAGCGCATGGTTGGGTAGAAGAGTTTAATCCTGAGCATACTAAGTCTTTGATTGAAGAAAGGTTGAAGCAGGGTTTACGGACTTTTACTGGTGCATATATAATCACTAACCAAGGACTCAAAGCACCTAAATCGGAGGTAGTTGTTGACCATTTCCTTTCGCCAATATGGGAAAACAAAGAAGCGTTGGCGCAGATTGCCACCGAAACACAGTCGTTGGAAGAAGTACACAAAGCGTTGGCGGCATATAAAGGATGGGGAGGGGGAGGTTTTATGTCATACGAGGTTGTTACCGACCTCAACTACACACCAGTCCTTGCCAAAGCCGAAGACAAATACAAATGGGCAAACGCTGGTCCGGGAGCAAAGCGTGGCCTCAACAGGATCCACGATAGGCCGCTCACAAAAGCATTAGGTGCTTATCAAAGCAATAGGGAGATGCAAGATTTACTCGAAGATTCACACCGTTATCTTGGCAAACACATCCCGACTTTGGCGGTGGATATGCGCTGTATTGAACATAGCTTATGCGAGTGGGATAAATATGAGCGCGTTAGGCTTGGTCAAGGCACTCCGCGTAGTAAGTATAATGGACTACAGAGTTCAGTGCTGGAGGCTCCGATTGGGACGGTGGCGTAATTATGTTGTGTCCAAAATGCAATGGCAAATCCGAGGTCGTAGACAGTCGTCCTTATCAAGGCACAATACGGAGGAAGAGGAACTGTCCGAAATGCAAATACAATTATCGGACATTGGAACTATTAGAGCCGCAAGAGCCGCCGAAGCCGAAGCCGAAAGCAGAGCCAAAACCCAAAACCAGAAAACGAGTGTTAAAACCAAAAAGAAAACAAACGATGTTTGAGCTCGATTACATGAGTGATGAAGAATTAGAAAGGGCAGTGCTTGAAGGGCAAGTAAGGTTTGATGAGGATGAGATATGATACCAATATATATTCCAACTAGGGGCAGGATGAATAACCAAGTTACTTGGCAAAGCATTGGTCCGGAGGGCAGAGAGCATGCTGTTCTTGTATGCCCACAAGATGAAGTAAACTGGCATACGAGACAGGGTCGGTATTGTTTAAATCGTGGTGATTTAAAAGGTATCAATAATGTAAGGCAGTTCATATTAGAACATGCCGTGGAGCAGAAGCATGATAAAATTATTATTCTGGATGATGATCTTATATTTGGTCGCCGCATACATGGGCTGGCTCCCAACTTAAGAAAAACAAATCAAGAAGAGATGCATGAGTTATGGGAGCGCATGGAGTGGTTGTTGAATAACTTTACTCATGTGGGACTTAGCCCAAGGCAAATGAATGATAAGCACTTCCCTGATACAGTTAAGTATGGTATGCGACAAAATGCTGTTCACGCCATACGTCCTGAAATTATTCATGGGTTGGGCATACGTTATGATACTATGGAGCTTATGGAAGATTATTACGTTACACTTGAGTTATTTAAGCATGGTCATGGTAATGCTGTAATTGTTGATTGGACATGGGATCAGCGTGGTGCTTCAGGTGCTGCTGGTGGCTGTAGTTCATACCGCAATGCAGAGTTACAAGAACGTGCGAGCCTTGCCCTTGCTGAAAAGTTTCCTGATTATGTAAAAGCTGTACAGAAAGAAACTAAAACAGGTTGGGAGGGTATGAAAACACGTTGGGATGTTCGCGTACAATGGCGAAAGGCTGCTAAAGATGGCAACTGTATCTAACCATTATCAAGACCCACCTAATTCTATACAAATAGAATTAACTGAGGGATGTAACCTTGCTTGTTCTTTTTGCGGTATACAAGCGATACGTGA
>Ga0098042_1000220_pt1 | contig 22342 bp, 30 predicted proteins | sample 9_EtaG_FD_75066 | JGI IMG/M metagenome (GOLD analysis project Ga0098042, IMG submission 75066) | Marine viral communities from the Subarctic Pacific Ocean - 9_ETSP_OMZ_AT15188 metaG | ecosystem: Environmental > Aquatic > Marine > Oceanic | place: Pacific Ocean | collected 2015-01-10
GAAACAATAGTGAAGTCCCAAGAAGAGATGAGGGACTTAATAGACAAACTAGATTCTTATTGGAAAAATCACATTAGGGTATTACTCGAATCAACGGAGGAATAGATATGAATGAATACGATAGAGCAATCATTGGACTGGCAGGTATAGCAATAGCGCACATAGACAACGGTGACATAGACAAAGCAAGAAACACACTGGTGGGACTTATAACTCAATTAGAAGGACAGGTGGAAGCATGAACATATTTGTATTAGACGAAGACCCAGCACAAGCCGCTAGATACCTAGATGATGTTAGACTACCTAAGATGTGCGTAGAAAGCGCACAGATGATGGCCGCTAGTTTGCGTAGACATGGTGCTACTGATGAGCAGATGCCACTTACTAAAGCAGGTAAGCCATACAAGGGAGGCTACAAGCATCACCCTTGTACAGTATGGGCGGGTGACAGTCGTGCTAACTTTGTATGGCTTTCTCTACACGCAATCGAACAATGCAAGGAATATACTCGAAGGTTCGGTAAAGAACATGCTTGTTACGGACCAATCAATCACATGGCTCGTATGTGGAAGACTGCTAAGTTTGAGGAGAATTACATGACACCATTTGCACAGGCTATGCCAGACGAATACAAGTCCGATGATGATGTAGTCAAAGCCTACAGGTCTTACTACAAGTCTAAAGAATACAGCAAAGGTGGCGTCAGATACATTCGAGCAGATGTTCCTACTTGGTGGGAAGTGGTTGCTTGAGTGCATTCGACCAAGAGATTAAGTGGCGTGTACCGTCAACCACTGCTAAGTGGAAAGGAAAGGCTGAGATAGTCATGAGCGTTGCTACTCCTAAAGGTCGAGGTAAGACTGCTATCGACATAAGAACTCGAAGAACAATAGAGCATCCTAAAGGTGAAGGCTTTACGAGAGAGGGCGTAAGGTTATCACTTGAAGATACCAATACTCTAATCAAAGCACTGACACATACCCTCAAAGAACTGAGGGAAACAGATGCTACTGGCTGAGGCATCGCAAATATCTGAGGAACTCAGAGACTTCTATCGTAATTACATGCGAGATAGTGACAAGCGTTCTCAGTACTTTAGTAAGTTGGTAGATACAATCAGCCTCGCAATGCGTGATTCTATAGATGACTTGAATCAACTAATAGATATTTTCTACCCGTCTTATTCTAAGTACCCAAGGCAGTTCGTTTCGTTCAGAGATTTACGAGATGATGTCTGTAAAAAATTATCAATCTCTCCTTTAGTATGGGATGAAGCCTTGGCAGGTAAACCACTTGTCCCGCTGTTATCTCTTGAATCACCTGAGTATGGTGGTGAAGGGTTAACTGTCAAGCAAGGACTCAATCTCATGGCTAGAATAAAAGACCTAGGCTTTCTTGAAATTGCCAGCAAAATGAATGAGAAAGAAGCACTAGTATTCTGGGCAAGAGCCACTGGTGAAAAGCCACCAATCCCAATCAACCGTTTCTTACAAATGGTTTCTTATGTAGTGGGCGAAAGCCCTCAAAGTCTACAGTCAATTAATATCCTACTCCAAACTATGCGCCCAGCAGAGATAGCGCAAAGAATGATTGGTAGTAAAAAGCCAATCGAAGTCAGAACCATGCAACCGGGTCAACCATTTGTCGGCCCCGTTTACAAAGCATGGGATAAATTCACTACTCCTACAGATGTATTCGTAGAAGTCATATCCAATACTAGAAGATATCTACACATTACTGAGTTCCCTAAAGGTACATTCAAAGGTATACTTTACGATAGATACAGACAACTGATGGGTAAACCTTTGAGTCTACCTATTGAAAAGGAAGGTATCTTTGAAGTAGAAGTCGACGGACTAGACATTAAGTATGTCACTGACATACTATCTTTGGAAGATAACTGGGATATTCACAAGTTGGATTACCGAGATAGAGTAAACCAACTAGAGCAAATCAACTTAAGTAAACCAGTAAAGACTGGTAACTTTGTTTCGGGTGCGACTGATTTCACTCATATGCTAGAGACCATCGAAGCCACTGATAGATTACGACTAACCAACACAGACGGTATAGTGGTAGGTGGTCAAGGTGGTTGGCTAGTAATGAAAGATGCTTTCCATTTACAACTCTTAGTTGCCGCAGTGAAGCGTGATGAAGAGTATGAGACGCATGTTAGACTGTCTGCGTTAGACGGTTACGAAACTTATGAAGTAGGGCAACTACAATTAACTGTCTCGGTAGCACAACATCTCCGGCAACGATTGGCACAGCAAGGAGTACTTGCTGGTCAAGACTGGTTACCTATAGACGAGTATGGATTAGTGGTGGTTATGGAAATGAAAGGATTCTCTTTACAAGAACTAACACTCACAGATGGAGAGATAAAATACCTCGATGATGAACTAGGATTTTCTGATGTTTCGCAACTTACTGACTTAATAGAAATGAGTGACTGAGATATTGAATATATAAAAGACTAACAAAGGATGGGAGATGAACACTTATGAACCTACGAGAGAAGTATAGACCAAGCACTCTAGCAGACCTAGTTGGTTGCACTGAGTTCAAATCGTCTGCTGAGGCATGGACACTCGAATCATGCCCCGCTAATATACTCATTGTAGGTCCACCGGGCGTTGGTAAAACTAGTGCCGCTTACGCTTTGGCTAAGGACTTACTAGGTGAGTACTTCGACCCTGCTAACTTCATTATCACTAACGCAAGTGATGACAGAGGTATTGATTATATTAGAGAACTTAAATCAATTAGTCGTCAAAAAGGCATAGGTGTTTCAAGGAAGATAATTTTTCTCGATGAAGCAGATAGTTTCACTACCCCTGCTCAAAAAGCACTGCGGCAAATAATGGAAGAGAGTCACAAAACTAGCATCTTCATCTTGGTAGCCAATGACATTAGCCCGATTCACAATGCGATAAGAGACAGATGCCTCACATTCGCATTCAACCCTATCGACCCTTACAACACTGATAGGTTAGAGATGATAATGGACAAAGAAGGTATGCCTGAGCAATGGAAGGTACATCTACCCAACCTAATCAAATTCACTAACGGTAGTCTAAGACAATCAATTGATATCCTTGACAGTATACCAAATGAACCATCTGCTCTCCAAGACAGAATCCGAAAGGAGGGAGAGTTCCTTAACAAAGCGGCATTGAATCTGATGAGTTCAGATTATACTAAGTTGACCGCTTACCTTAAGCAAGCCATAGAATCGGGACAGTCCCGCTTCTACATACTTAGAGGCTTGCGCTTTCGTGCCAAATCGCTCATGGAGAGCGAAGACGATTGGTACAATTTCATGTTCACCTACGGAGAGTTTGTTCTCATGGCCCAACAATGGCCTGATGACGACTTGTCGTTTGTGGAATATTTTGTAGCGAAACTAAAAAGAAATATGGAGGAATAATTATGGAAGATAATAATGGAACCAAATGGCCAGAAGATGTGATTGAAAGACTAACAGGGTATGCTGAACGAACCGGCATCAAGTTGGGGGAAGCCGCCAACAAATTCAACAAGTGGTTGAAAGATGAGTTTGCAGTAGAAAACCCATTCGATGAAGACCCATTTTACCTAAGTCAATGGAGCGAGCAATTTGTTATCGAAAACAGAAATGAAAGCGCCGGAAGACAACAAGAAACAGTTACCTATGTAGGTATGTTCATCGGTATTGAAGACAGTAGTAGGGATAACCGTAAGGGTATGTACGACAGGGCAATTAACATGTTTAGGTCTAATCAATCAAGAGCAATCGACGAAGGTCACATAGGTGTACTTACTGCTAAGGGTGGTAAGTGGCATCTCAACGGTAACGAAACTAATGACAAAGTACAAGGTAGTGATTTACCTTGGTACGGATTTGAATTCGATGATATGATACTATGTCTTATGACCGCTAGGGATGGTAAGCGTGTACCGATAGCGCCTACTAGTATCAGTCGTAACGCTTACTTCCTAGGCTCTCAAGAATCAGGCGGAGATATCAAGAGATGGTCTATCAGTTTACAAGGCAAAGCCATGGATGTAGATTACAACAAATGGGAAGCCTGTAGAATACAAGTTGTCGCCCCTAAGACCACTGAACAAGACATACTCTATACTAATAGAAACTTCCATGAAAAGGTTGAATATACCGACGCTTGGTTGCCAGAAAATCTAAGACAAGCATTCAGTGCTGAAAGGTTACTCATCAATGGTAAAATGCATAACGAGTATGTTGAACTAAGTAACTTAGTAGATGCTCATGCAGATAGAAAGATTACTACTTCTAATGGTATGACTCTCAATCCTATCGTAATCACCTATGGTTCAGTCACATATCTTAACAGAGACCCCATGGAAAGTGAATATGACCCAACAGGTCGCTCTTACAGATTAAGTGTATACAGACAAAATGTAGACCCTGTGACCGTATGGGTATCAGGTACATTGCATGATAACGACAGAGTATTTGAATACAAGAATACCAAAGGTGAATGGGGTCACTACAATGAGAAGACCAATGTTATTATTGTAGGTCGACTGAAACTGAAACCATTCAACAATGAAATGCAACCGAGCCTAACAGCGCTTGGTATTTACATTCCACCTAGAACTGCCCGCCCTGCGGGTGGTAGTGGGAACACAAGCCTAAATCAATTTGGAGGAGATGAACAATGAGCGGATGGGATGCACTATTAGGAGACGAAGCAGTAAACAGTACAACAACTCAGTCGGTTACACCAGTAGCCACTGAACCTGTTGTAGAGAAGATGGAGCAGGAAATAAAGGAGAAGTTATCTCCTACACCTACAACACCAGTACCTGCTAGTTCTACAGAATTCATCAGTAAGTTTCCGGGCATTGCTCAAGAAATGAAAGAACAAGCGTCTGCTCCTAAGATTGTACCAAGTAGTACATTCATGGGCATGGTAGGTCACGAAGGCACTGGTAAGACTGGGTTAGCAATGGATGCTCACAAGCATCTCTACCCTGACGGACTAGCAATAGTACTTGACCATGACAATGGCGGATTATCGTGTAAGCAGGCGCACTACCGTGACGACCCTTCTTTCCGTATATTCTCACCTTGGGTTATGCAGCAACAAGATAAGACTGCTTACAACTATTTGGCTAGTTATAACAGAGTAATGGATGTCTGTAAGTTTGCAGTAGAGTATGCAGAGAGGCAGTACGAAGAAGGATTTACCGGACCGATGCTTAAGACTTTCATAGTTACAGGAGTTGACCAGTTCGACGATATGTGCATAACATGTATGAAGATATATGACTTGGACATGAAAGCAACTGATGCCGTAGAAGCAAGTCACTCTAAGTTGAATGCAGAGATAGGTTGGAACTGGAACATTCGTGCTACGAGGTTCCGTCAACTAACTGCTCAGTGTCAAAAACTGAACAGACTAGGTGTCGATGTATACTGGGAAACACATCTCAAAGAAGACAAAGATGGTAAAGTAGGATTTGACGGTTGGAAGTTTGCTTGGCATGCAAGTGCTAACAAAGACTTGTTCCAGATACTATGGTGCAAGCCAAAGCATGTAAGGAATGCAGACGGCTCACTATCGGGTGAAGTCAGATACTCTGCTGAGTTCTTCAAGCAGAAGACCAATCCTAATCTACTCAACCAAGAAAGACTTTACTTTGTCACCAAGAAGGGTGAAGATGCTCAGTGGTACGGATTACCCGAACTAAGAGACGGTGTTATTTGAGCGCTGCTTGACGAGGTGATAACATGGTAGCGTTTACTATTGAAAGAGAAAACTTTGGAAACTTTTTATCTAGTTTCGGAAGAGACTTGGCTGATATAATTATTGATGCTAAGCAAGGTAACATCTCAGCATCCGTTGCCAAGTCTACTCACTATATCTATAGAAAGATAGACTGCGGGGTAGAAGCGACAGGTAAACTGTACATAACAGACATACCTAAGTTAAAATCATTCCTTGGTACAGTGAAATCTAAAGACCTCAGTATCAACCAAGAAGGTAAGACTGGGACTTTGCATATCAAATGCGGTAAGGCTTCATTGCAGTTACCTACATCGTCTTACATCGAATCTCAGAAAAGAGTAGCCCTCATGAAAAAGGGCATAGATGATGCTAAGAGTAGTATGTGGAGGATGTGGTTTCACTCTCCTCTTACACATCATGCTAGACTTAACTCCGAGGAACTCAAACCAGTAACTGGTTTCAAGAAAGTATTAGGAGACAAGTATGCTTGTAAAACTGACTTCGATGCAGATGGCTCAGAATTTGTAGTTCGTGGTGGTAAGACAGAAACAGGTAAAATGTTCGTAAGGGCTAACCTGACTCAAGTAGAAGCACCTATGTCTTCCGCTCGCTCTGCGTTTGATAAATGGTTACCAGAATTACTCAATAACTTACCTAAAGGTGAAGTGGAAATACATACTGCTAACGAAAGTGTTCTAATTGTTGAGCAAGCAAGTACTGATTTTCTTATGATAGTTATTGACCAAGAGTACGAGGAGGACTAAGTATGACTAACTATATGCATGTAAATCGACAAAGAAGAGATATCTGTTGGCTATGCGGCGGTAAATTAATCTGGGGCTGTGACTATAACCCAGAGGACTACGGTTACGAGGGTGACGGTATAATAGCCACACTACAGTGTTCATCGTGCAGCGCTGATGTCACTTATGTTTTGATTAATGAAGAGGAATAGATATGCCAAAAAAACATAGAGGAGATAGTTACTATACTTGTATTAAGTGTGGAGATGTCTTTCAAGGATTTGGTTACAAGCAATATTCAGAAAACTATCGTGGTGGGTATGCTTGTAAAGAATGCAGCGGCAATGGTGTATCAAGACTTACTAGAGATTTCAAGGAGAAGTATGCATGATAATCGACATCTTCAAACCAGACCCTACAAAGCCTGACCACATCTACAAGAGGTGGCGTGACGCTGAGGGTAATCTGATTGAAGAGACAGTTACTGACTTTGAACCTTACTTTTGGATATCAGCGAATACTATACCAGAAATGGCTAACTCAGTCATTGACCAGTTTCCCGGCTCTCGTATAGACTGGGAAGACACAGCGGTAGGTTTGAGAGATAACCAGCCCTTGGTCAAGGTGTATGCTTACAGACAATCCGACATCAAGGATATGGCTTTTAGATTCAGAAAGACATGGGAGGCAGACCTTAGTTTACAAGACCGGTATCTAATAGATAATGTCAAAGACATGCCTCAGTGGAAACCAAGAGTTTGGCACTTTGACCTTGAGTGGGACCCAAAGACTGACCAGACTACGGTTATGGCAGTTATTGATAACTACAATAATAGACACATTGCTTTCTGTTGGAAGAAAGATAACCCTGACAGGTTACATGATAATGATTATCAATTAGAAAACAAACTAGTAGAGTACGAAGCGAATGGCTCTACAGAGAATTTCACTTATGAGAAATACATATACGGCTCAGAGCAAGAAATGCACGATGCTTTCTTGCACTACATGGATGAATGTAATCCAGATGTATTCATAGCCCACGCAATCATGTGGGCTGACCTACCTCACTTGACTAGGAGATTAAAGCGATTTGGAAAACTGAGCCCTCTTGGTAGAGTAATGCGACCAAAATCGGGCGGTAGTTATGATTATGTAGACCAGCCAATTGTAGGTAGGTTATGTTTTGACACTGCTGCACCTGTAAGAAGCGGTAGTGGATTTGAGCGTGTCTGGAAAGACAGTGGTCAGCCGCAACTTAAAAATCTGAAACTAGACACTATAGCAAAGGCTTGTAATCTAGGCGGTAAGTTTGACATGGATGTCATGACCGGCTGGACTGAAAGGTTTGACGACTATGTAGATTACTGTATGCAAGACACTCTCCTGCTGAAAAAGATAGACGAAAGTCATCATGTTCTAAATTTCTTCATGTCATTACAAAGACTGTGTGGTGTATCTTTCGAGTCTTGTCACAATGTAACAAGATTCGCCAAAGGATTACTGAATAGAAGAACTCACTGGAAAGCGCCTAGTAAGTCTACTCAAGAGAAACAAGAGTACGAAGGCGCTTTCATTCCACCTCCCAAGCCCGGTAGATATGAGGGTGTGGCTTGTGTAGATTACAAGGGTCTGTATCCTAGTATTATACTGAGCCATAATCTATCTTGGGAGACCCAAGTTCCAAAGCACATGGCAGAAGAAAGCCATGTAAGACAATTACCAGATGGTACATGTTGGAGACAAGATACAGATGCATTACTCCCTAAGATTGTCAACGAGATGTTCGACCTTCGTGACGAGTATAAACAAAAGATGAGGCAGGCGACTGACTCGATAGAAAAAGATGGTTGGAATACAATGCAGTTGGCTGTAAAACGGGTCATGGCGAGCATATATGGTGCGACGGCGAGTCCATATTGGGGTTATTGTGACCTCGATATAGCCGGTGCAATCACAGCCTGTGGTCGAAGAGCAATCAAGGCTCTTATGGAAGAATCAGAACAGGCTGGCTACAAGGCATTGTATGGTCATACAGATTCTGCATTTGTTCAAGTGCCCTTTGATGAAGCGCCTGCTCTGGCTAGATACCTAACCGAAACCATACAGCGTAAACATGAAGCAAGTCATTTGATTGTAGAGTTCGAGGCTTACATGCCTTATTGGATTGTTGGCGGTAAGAATCTATACTATGGTATTTGTTCTTGGCCACCCGAAGACGAAGGTAAGAAGAAGTCAGCAAGATGGGGTAAAATCAGCACTTTGTCTCCAATTTCCAAAGACTTGGAAAACGACATACTGACTGCTATATGCACTGGCGCTGATGAAGAAACCGTAATTGGTATGGTCAGACCTATCGCTAAAAAAATAATGAAGGGTGATGTCAGCATCAAAGACATATCAACTACAACTCGATTACAAAAAAGGTTGCCAGAGTATAGCGACACTGCCGGTGGTGCTGTCAAGGCGGCTCGTTACTACAATGAACACATTGCTCAAAGAAATCATTTTGGACACGGAGACAGTGTAAACTGGGTTTATGTATCCAAGTCCAAAGACGGATTACCTTATACCCCTGTAGTGGCCTACGAGGACATAAGTGAACTAGATGGCTTTGTTGTAGATTACGACCTCATGGTTGATAAAATAGTCAAAGGTAAGATAAAGCCTATATTCAAAGCCCTTGATTGGGACTTAGAAAGAGCAAGTGGGGCTGCTATGCCCAAAGTATATTGGTGATTAAATGAGCAGAATAGAAGACGAAGTATGTAAGCGAATTCAGCAAAGGGCTGAGGTTGGTAAAGGTAAGTATGGAGTTACTATGGAGACTGCGCCTCTATCTAGGCTAGAATGGCTTATACATGCTCAAGAAGAAGCGATGGACTTGGCTGTCTATCTACAGAAACTAATCGAAATGGAGATGAACGAATGAGTGATAGAGATTGGAGTGCATATGCTAAATCCACATATCAGTGGGAGCCGGGGCATGAAAAAATGCTTCGGATTACTAAGTCTAGCCTCACTAGTGACTTTGATTTCTGCCCTAAGCAGTATGAATACAAGCGTGTTCATCGACTACCTACTCCTAGCACTGACGCTATGGTAAAAGGAACTAATATTCATGATGCCATAGAAGCGTATTACAACAGTGTGCTACCTATACTGGATGAACTATACACTTTGGTTCAGCGTAACAAAATGACAGAAGCGATGGAACTCGCTAAGTCAGTTCTTCCAGACAAAGAGTACGAATTGAATGAGCAACCTTCTATTGACATGCGTTTATTTTGGGACTTACATAGATTGAAAACCGTAGGTAAAGAACTGTATCTACCTATTATCAACGAATCGGAGATACATGCTTATACAGAAGAAGAAATAGAATTCAACGGCGAAGTCTATACTATACCTGTTCACTATGCCGGAAGCATTGACCGTGGATTTAGTGAAGAGGATGGTAGCGTAGCAATCATGGAACTAAAAACAGGTAAGTGGGTTCAAACCAAAAGAGGTGATGATTGGAAAGATTCTGATTTCAAAGTCAAGTCGATGAGAAGAGAAATGGCTTTTTATAAAATGTTATTAGAAATAGCAGACCATGAGTTTCAAGATGTCACTCACTGGGGATGGGTGTACCCCTCCGGCGTAGTAGCAGACATGGAATCATTGAACAAGTACGGCTATGAGCAAAGAAGCATCAACAAAATTTTCTATGAAAAGATAACCAAGCGTATGAACACTAGTTATAACAAGTCTATTCAGAAACTAAAAAGCGGGTTATTGACTGCTTATTTGTCTAAAGATTTCCCAACCAGTGCTAGTGCAGGTAAATGTGCTTGGTGCGATTTCAAATCAATATGCCCTGCATGGGAAGGTAGTGACAATCCACAAGAATACTTGGATAATTATAAGGAGGAATGATGATGGACAAAGGGATGGTAAGTAGGTTGATTGAAAAGATGATGTCGTTAGTTGTAGACAGAGATGTAGAAGTTAATTTTTCTCAACTTGGGAAAGGTAAAAACTACAGTATCGCTATTCAGACATCGCTGTATGAGTTTGATGAGAATGTGAGCGGTCCGAAAGGACCTATGTACATATCTTTGAATAACTATCTTTTACAAGATACTAGTGAACTAATTAATGTACTAAACACAATCATAGAAAGTAGGAAGTGAGTTTATGAAAATAGCATTTGATTTTCCGAGGGAGGTTATGGAACTCGGAAATGAAAATGGTAGAGGCTTTCGCAAGATAGTAAGAAGTAGCGGTGATTTAGAAAGATACTGGGCTGGGAAGAACGGTGTATCTAACGCATACATGACTGTCTACGGTTACCGGGCAACTAAGCAACCTCACAATAATCGTGTGGATTTACTTACACCGATTATCAGGCACTTCGTTATGGACTTTGACCCCAAAGATTTCCGCCAAAGAAATAGACCTGATGTGGAGTTAGACTCTGCATTAGAGCAGGCTAAAACTTTACATTATTACTTAATAGATAACGACATATCACACGCTGTTTGGTACAGTGGCGGTGGTTTTCATATATGGGTCGAGTTAGACAAACCATATATGCCAAGTGATGGAAATCACCTATCTGCGATAAAAGATGCAGGTATGCAGGTGGTTAATGATTGGATAAGAGAAATGAATTTGTTTTGTTCAGACCCAGCCGTACCCTTCGATACCAGTGGTATGATTAGAATACCAAATTCTTACAATTCCAAAAGGGGCCTTTGGTCTATACCTTTGACAAGTAATGACTTAGAGCGAGGATTAGACCATATTATGTTAAAGGCACTTGAGCCAAAGAAAGGAGTAATTAGTTATGGTGAAAAAGGATTGCCTTTAGTCATCAAAAAAGATTACAAAAAGCCAAATGTATTTGACCCCAAATCCAAACCAATAGACTTACCAACTGTTTCTATGGATGGAGTCATTATACTTCCTTGTTTAAATTCCGCTGCTTGTAGATTAGGTAGTAACCCTAGCCATGATGCAAGAGTTCAACTAGTCAAATATTTATCTAAAAGATTAAGGAACTTTATGCCTGCCGAAAGGATAGAAAAAAGTAAGATAAAAGAGCATACAGAGACAATTATAAATTATATCAAAACATTAGAATGGGCTGATTTCAATGAAAACACCACTCGTTACCAAGTGAGTACAATAGTAGGTACAGAGTATCCTCAGACATGCTCTATGTTATACAAAAAAGGTATGTGCTTAGGTAAATGCCGATACTGGGATAAAACCGGTGCCATAACGGAGGAAGAATAATGTCACTATATTATTGCGAAATATGTGGTAATCGTGTAAGAGCCACTAAGACGATGAAAGACAATTATGAAAGCCGAAAAGACCCTGTTATCATCTGTCAATCTTGTAGGTATAACTTGAGAGTTCCCGATGAATTAAAGTGTACTCGTATGACAAAGGTGGGTCATAGGTGCGGCGGTATTCTGTTCGACAGAACCATAACAAAGTGTGCAGGGTGCAGGAGGAGAGGGTATGAGTAAGCCACCTTTGATAATAGATACTAACGAAAGAGGTCAATTGCACGACGCTGTTATTCGTGCAGCGGAAAGAGAAGGTTACTCTGTCAAGAAAGAGCACCTGCAAGGTATGGGAGATTACAAAGCGGGTAATGCTAACATAGAATGTAAAAGTATATCTGACTTAATTCAATCAACATTCAAAGGTCATTTACAGAGACAAATAGACAACTTAGATGCTAATTGCGAAAGAGTAATCTTACTTGTCCACGGTGACATTGCTAAATATGTAGCGATGTGTAAATCACAAGGAAGGCCTACCAGTTATCCAAAGGTACTTGACATGATGTTGGGTATATTTGCTAGGTTGACTGCTGACTTTGACTGTCACATTTACCGAGCAAAGGATTACACAGAGGCTGGTATATTCATAGCCAAGTTACACGCTAAAATGAACAAACCGGCCAGTAAACACGGAGCCAAGGCAATCACTAGAGTGAGCACCAATGATGTCAGGGCTGACATGTTGGTAACTATACCCGGATTCGGGAATGATTTGGTTGATAAACTACTTGAAAAATGCGGCTCTATCGAAGAGATGTTATTCCCCGAATCACTTAAGCAAGTGAGGGGTTTGGGAACAACTCTGCGCCAAAGGTTACTAGATGTCTTAACATCAGAAGAACCTATTAAAATTCAAAAAACATACAACAGGAGAGGGAAATGAAATGATGGAACACCGAGCAGATAAGTACGAATGCGTAAAACAATACCCGATATTAAGAGGTTACCTTGAGCACTTTAACCAAGTGAGTAAGAATAACGAAATTCCGGGATTAATATCTTTCTTCTTTATTTTAGGGCAAGCGGCTGTTCCTTATGTAAGGGTGCCTGTAGGTGGGAGTAACCTTGACCCTAGGGTAAGTATATTCTGGATTCAAGACACTAGGACAGGTAAATCTGCCGCTTATCAAGTAATAGAAAGAGTCCTTAAAGAAGCAGGTATGGAGTCTGTAGATTATAACTCTGGTAACGATGCCGCTCTTGTAGGTACACTCATACCAGACCCAGATTTTGACGGCCCTCTAAGAGATGCACCTCTAATAGAAAGAGCAGGTATATTAGCAGGTAGAAAAGGATTAAACTTTGACGAAGGTAGCGTGATACTCAAGACAGGTCAGCATAACGAAAGCACTACTCTTTTCTTACAGTCTGCTCTGAACTCAGCAGGTACTGGTCGTAACATTCTAACAAAGCACATGGCAAGAGGTACCTTTAGCGTCAAGTCGACAGTTTCTTTGTGGATTACCACATATCCACCAAAAGGTATTAAAGAGCATGTACTCGATAAAGGTATATTTCAGCGTGTTTTGACTTATTGGAGACACTGGACATTAGAGATGAAGAAAGAAATTAACCATTCTTTAGCCGAATCTGTTTACAATATGCCTAAGTATGAAATGGCTTTTGAAGATGTAGTTGAATTCTTTGTTGAGGCTGGTCGTAAGTTGAAAAGAAGAGTGTTAGAGTTAACTGACACTGCGCCTTTAGAATGGGATGCGATGACAGAAGATGACCAAGATGTACTAGTGGGTTCGGTAAAACACGCTTTGTTTGAACCAGATGAAGCGTATGTACCGGCTCTTATGTCAGCCATTGATGACTATTACGACATAGTAGAATCTATGAGTCCCGATAAACAAGGTATTTGTTCTTCGTTTATCATGGGGTTACAGAATTACACAAATGTACTGGCTCATCACATGGCTATGATAGAAGGTACATGGGTTGTTAGAGGAGACCACATAGACATGGCCAAAGAAATACTCTTGGACCTCTATGGTAATCTAATTCAATGGCTTGAGTCCGAAATAAACATCGGAGCAGGGGCTAGTGAAAAGAAGAAAATGCAAGGTTATTGGGCATCTGCTTATCGTAAATCGGAAGTATACGACTTCGAAGATACAAGAGGTGAAGGTTGGGCTAGAAAGAAACAAGTCATGGATAACTTTGGTAAAATTGCCAACTACAGTAGTCACGCTTCTGTTAATGACAAGTTCAAACTTTATGCAAGTGATATGTTCAAAGACACTCGTGAAGGCTCTAAGATATACATAAAACTCAAGGAAGAATACAAAGGTAGCAAGGAGGTCAAACAATGAACTTCTGGGATATACAGTGTATATGCTGCGAAAGTGTATTAGGTAATAATATCGGAGGGTATTTCATGGGTCACAAGGGCAGTCAACGCATTGCTGTTTGTGATTGGTGTTTAAGTTGCATGAGTGGTGAAGCACAGTGAACATGTTAGCCCTCGACATAGAGACTGCTAACTTTAGTCACGATATAGGTGGCTTTGGCCAAACACATTTGTTTGAACCTACAGTAGTCGCTACTTGGGATGGTAATCAAGGAGTAGTTTATTCTAACGAGTCTGTTTCTAAGTATTTACCAGAGGGCACCGTGGTAAAAAAGATGCACCCTGAGATAATAGGTAATGATTTATCAGAACATATTAACAAGGGTGGTTTAGTACTAGGTCATAATTTGAAAAGTTTCGATTTACCCATAATAAGGGATGCACTAGACTGCTACGCCGCAGGTGAAATTATGAAGAAATCTGACGAGCAAGTTTTCGATACTTCTGTTTTGTTGAAAGGTATAGTGGGTCACGCAGTACCTTTGTCAGATGCTTGTTATCATACTTTGAACAAGGGTAAACTTATGAATAGTCACGATGCCCCAGTGGAGTGGCGCAAGGGTAATTACAGTAAAGTTGCTGAATATTGCCTAAAAGATGCTGAACTTGTATATGAACTTTGGAAACACGGGATGGAAGAAGGGATTATCAAAGCAAGGTGCCGCAAAACAGGAGATGTCAAAGAATACGAGGTGGACTGGTAATGGTTATGATAGTCTGCGAAGTATGTAACAGAGATAATTGGGAAGGAATACGATGTGCTAAACACAGAGTATGCAATTCCTGTATAGATTCCATATTGGAAAAACATTTTGAGAGGGAAAATAATGAACGAAAACGAAGCAAACACAAGTGCAGTAGTGCATAATATAAGAGCAGCAAAAAGAGCCGTAATGACGGTTAAGACAACCCTTGGTCCGATGGGTATGGACAAGATGATGGTAGATGCCGGTGGTAATGTAATAGTTACTAACGACGGTGCTACTATTCTACAAGAACTAGACATCAGTCACCCAGCGGCTAAAATGGTAGTCGAAGCGGCCAACACACAAGAGAACATATGCTATGACGGTACTACGAGTACAGTGGTCTTGGCAGGCGAACTACTGGGTAACAGCGAACTCCTGTTCAACAAAGGTCTACACGCTAACATCATATGTCGTGGTTACAGAAAAGCCTCCAAGTGGGCAACTGACCACATAGCAACTTTATCATTCAAGGGCGACAAGCATTTATCTAATGTAGCCAAGACTTCGATTACAGGTAAAGCACTTGAATCAAGTGTAGAGCATGTCAGTGGTCTTTGTGTCGAAGCAGTTAAGAAAGCCGGTGGAGAATTTGAGCGCATTCGTGTTCTATGTCAACCGGGTGGTAGCCTAGATGACTCGTCTTGTTTTAGTGGAGTGGTATTGCACAAAGAATTCATTCTTCCTGCCATGCCTACTCTACCAAACGGTAAGGCTTTACTAATCAACACTGGTTTGAGCGATATCAAAAGCGACGATAATGTCCAGTTGAATCTTGGCTCTGCTGCTGAATATCAACAGTACAAGCGTCAGTCCGGTAGAGAGCAATGGGTTGAGAAGGCTAATACTATTACTAATCTTCTACCAGAAGGCGGAGTAGTATTTGTTAGAGATACAGTTCATGAAGTTGTAGCGGCTACACTAGCCAAGCATAGCATATCCATGGTACATAGAATACCTGAAAGTGACATGACAGCATTGGCTAAATTACTTAACACCACTATTGCTCACAGTACTGATGATTTACTTGAAGCAGTTGACTGTGATGCTGAATGCAAGACAATCGGTGACATGAAATATGTCGTAGTCAAAGGTAAAGGTGAAGTTACTACCCTTATTCTAAGAGGTGCTACTAAGCAGACTCTTGACGAAACTGAGCGTGGATTTGAAGATGCACTTGGAGTAGTCTGTCTGGCTTTCAACAGCAACGCAGTCGTCTACGGTGGAGGCTCTGCTTATTTGAATGCAGCGTTGCACTTGCGCTCAAGGGCTGCGGAAGCAGGTGGTAGAGAGCAGATGGCTATCGACGCATTTGCTGACTCATTAGAGTCTATACCGGCTACCATTGCTGAGAATGCAGGTCATGACCCACTTGACACTATCTTGACACTAAGAAATGAACACAAGGCGGGTAACACTGATAGCGGTCCAGATATAGAAAACGGCGGTGCTTGTTCGATGAAAGAACAAGATGTATTCGAACCACTTGATTTAGTCAAGCAGGCTATTCAATCGGCCAGTGAAGTTACAATCAGTATACTACGCATAGATGATATCATCGGCAAGCGTGGTGAGTGACTTGAGTGACGAGCACGAAATACCTCCAGCGACTAAGGAGGAAATAGAAGACTTTTTATTTTTTAACAAAAGTCTGAAATCATTGATTTCTAAAGAGCATGTTCAAAATGCAGTAAAAGAAATGAAAGAAAGGAAGGATTACAAACTAAAGCAACAGTTAGCCGCTGAGAAGTCAAAAAAGTTCTATGAAAAGAACAAAGAAGCATTAGCCCACAATGCGTTTTTTAGTGCCACAGAAATAAAAAACTGTCCAAAGTCTCTGATGGCAATTTTAGAGTGGAGAATGGAAAAAATACATGATGAAATAGATAGTGGTAAGTGGCTTGGTGAAAGTTTGGGCTACGCCAAAGGTTGTTTTTTTGAATTAGGAAATCTTTTGTCCTTTCTACCGGGTAGTTTAGGACACGCTGCTGCAATAAAAAATAAAGAACAGCGAACTATAGGTGAGTGGCTAGGCGTTGGGCTTATAGAAATAGAAGAGGAATAAATATGAGACTATGCTCAAAAAGAGGTTGTTTCAATCTAGCCCATCGAGGATTTAGATATTGTTTAGCGTGTCTCCGTGGAAAAGACGAGGAAGAGTAATTACTCAAATGTGCTCGCTTTCTGATGAGGATTACTCAATTAGTTTAAGTATAGTATGGTATACCAAAACTTATGGCGAAAGAACCCATAACAGAAAAGAGCGAGGGAGTACATCCTGATTATGAACAACCAATATTTGGTTTTAACGAACCTGTGATAACACAACAAATGCGTCAATTAGACGACTTTATAGAAATGTGTCAAGAATATCTATTTAGGCATAAGTTATCTATTTTTGAAAATGAAACTGAGGAAGATGGAGAAGGTAATGTTTCTCTAAATATGATGGTTGAAAGTCCAGAGTTATTATATGACTATATAGAAACAGCAGGTGCATTTTTTAGTGAAAATACTTATTATATGATAAACTCTATTGTCGCTAATCATCAAGAAGATTGCACCGAAGCGGGAGTAAGTGCTATGCTTACTTTGCTAAATTTATGTAGAGAACACCCTCAATACATGCTTTCTGGAAATGGTGTGGGCGGAGGTATAATTTCCCAAACAACTCATGAAAGAATGGAACTACTGAGAAGTTTGTCGGAATAAACTTACCTTCCTAACTTCTCAGCCATTTGTCTGAGATAGCGGGAGAATCTGCCGCCAGCCTTTCTTGATATAGGCTCTGCCTTGCGCTTACGGACACCCTTGAATCCAAGTTGTCCATGAAAGCGTATGTAGTCGCAGAAAGAGCACTGGTGTAGAACTACAGGCTCACCTGATACATAACAACCTGATATCGACAACGGTAGAGAAATACGATTGCAGTTCTCGCACCTTTGCTTGAGCATGTCGATTAATCTACCCATCAACTCACCGTGTGCAAGTCTACTTTATGCCAATCAGCACCATCGTAGACAAACTTACCGTATTTGTTTATACCTACATCTACATTTATCTTAGTACTGGTACTATGCCCGCCGCTGGTAGAATCAAAGTGAAGAGTGTGACTTCCAGCCTTATGGTATATTTCTATAACATGCCCTCTAGGGAAGTCATTAGTTGGGTTGATAGTTCTATCAGTGTCAGTAGTGATTATCCATATGTTGCCTTGGTCAAAGTTAAATGTGACATTACCACTAGTGGTTATCACTTCTACTCTATTTGGACCTAATATATGAGTATCCGTTGAAGGAGTAGCGTGAACATTTCTAGGTGATGCAGCATACACCAGCCCATGTCGACTACCTGCTACATCAGCAGCGTGACTTTGCCATATAGCACCGAAAGGGCTACCAGCGAAGTTACCACCTTCGTTACCTGCAAAGAAACTATCTAGGTCAGCAGCGGAATTAATAGAGTTACCGGGATAAACAGTGTTACCATTTTCAGCCTTAGTCATAGGCGTTAAAAAGTTGACAGCGCTGTCTAAGAATGTCCTTCGGTCAAAGATTATTGGGTCATTACCTAATACACCACTGGTACTGATAGTGTACCTAAGCACTGCGAGTACACTACTGTGGTGATTAGAGTCAGTATTAGCAGTGATACTTGGGTCAGAAAGGAATCTGTTCGGTATTAGCGGCGTACCTGCTGATGCTACAACGGGTGTACCTATTTCGTACATCACATTGTCTTTTGGTGAGTTATTACCAACTAGATATATTACTACAAACACTTCTGAGTTAGAGGAAGGATTGCTAGGTAAATCGCCAGAAAAGTTAGAATCAGACTTAACGGTAAAGGCAACAGTGCTACCCGGACCGCCTGCAAACTTGTACAGAATACCATCTATTTTGCAGTAACCACCGTTGACTGTAATCAACCCTGCGTTGCCTGCTGTGATGTAGCCGGGAGTACCGGAAACTACGCTGTTTCTAAGCGAATGACCTTTAGCACCGTCGCTTAATCTCAAGATGCCGTTACCGTGTAATCCTTCGTACAGATTAGTAAGGCTAGGGCTAGTAAGTCCATCGCCGTCTCTGAGTCCTTGTGAATTTGCACCGTAACCAGTTGCGCTCGTATGTCCTGCTTTTGGATTAGTCATTGTCCCACCTCTATAATTGCTGTAAATTTGATTTCGTTATTGCTAGTTTTTTCAACTGAGTTGTAAGTGTATCTACAGAAGTCAGTAGTATCGGTAGAATCGCTAGGGTTCTTGTATCTGATTACTACTTCCCTCAAAGGTAGCGTGAAACTCACATCTAATGACAGTTTTGCTTCTACAGATAGGGTATTGTCATCTATAATCTTAACATCGGGTTTGACAACTACGGCTGGTCTACCTATACCACCATCTTGTTGAGTGGCTACTGTTCCATCGAAGCCGAATACTACTTCGTTTATTCTCGCTCTTAGCGTGTCTATCAAAAATCTTGTTCCTTCGTCTAATAATGGCATATCAACCTCTCCTGTTCTTAAGATATCTACTTTGTACTGCACCTAGTTTATGATGTGCGTTCTTTGATTCTGGTAAAGTGTCAGACCTTATCAATAATTCTTCGTTGTCCAGTACCGGATGAACGCTTCTTGATTTAATGACAACAGTGTTAGTCCCTACACTGGCTGAATGTATGTGACCTAGTTCGTTACCACTAGAAGTATAAACAGGTTGGTTATCTGTAGTGAACACAGAATTGGCATTTACTCCATCAGTCGTAAATGATGTAGTACCTATCGCATGACCACCACCATTGTTTATGAGGACACCCGTACTTTGTAGTTCAAGAGTACCGTGTATAATGTCCCTATTAGGTTGACCTAGGTTGAAACCGACACCTCTGTTATTGTCAACTCTTTCTGCTATTTCCCAACTAACCTTCACTTTAAATCCAAAAGATGTGCTAAATTCTTCTACGCTGAATTGCCTATTTCGGTCAAAATCATCATCAGCAGTATTACTAATGTCGACTTCTTGGAATTTCTGCAACACATCTTCTAAAGTACCGTCTACTGAGTTGATATGTAAGTCAGATTTACGATTTATTAAATCATAATTGCCACTCAGTACTATCTTCTTATCATCGCTTGTTCTTGAGTGATAACTAACTAAATCACCCGGTTGTATATGCGTACCTTCTAACACATCTTTCAAAATCTTAGAATCTGTTGCTTTTTTTGCCATTCTAAGCATATTTTGACCTATTCTTCTAGCACTAGCCTTGGTCAGAGCAGTAGGAGCAGTAATACCACCGGGTAATTCGTTGACAGAATTCTCTTGAGGGCCAAAATCGTCTATCTGTACTACATTTTTGTCGTTATTAGCCCTAGATTTACCCCTTACTACTACTCTATTAGGTAAAGCACTGTTGTTGTTCTCGGATGTACCGCCAGATACCCTGTTTTCTGTCAAAAGATGCTCTCTTTCTATTTGGGTTTGAGGGGAATAAATGAGGTTACCGAACCTGTCACTTCTTGGGGAATAAAAGTCGTGTTTGGCCAAGTATCTTAGTGCTGTTATAGAATCAATACCATAGAAATCTCTGGCTACGAAAGTACCACTGTGCCTCTTTACTTTAATTCCACTAAGTGAACTCTTAGACGAGTTACCTAACTTGATTGCGAGGTCAGAAGTCCTCAGCCCTACTCCCACTTTCTGAACAAAACGGATGGTTTTATCAGTGAAACCGATGTCACTCAGTTTGCTGCCTTTTAGGTTCTCTAGTCGGTATCTGTTACCCTTTGTAGCGTTCTGAACCTCTGATAATACCAAGGCTTGGTTATTATGTTCACTACCGACTACTAAAGGTGGCAAAACAGTTGCTGGGTAGTTTAACTCACTTCCTCCAAAACCAAGAACAGCGCTAGTAAATTTAGCCCTAGCCTTGTCACCGTCATAGAACAACGAGCCCTCATAGGTCATACTGTCTGTCGGATTATGAAGCAAACGGATGGTATCTTCTTCCTCAATAAGTTTGTATCTGCGCTCAGGTGTAGGTATAAAGTCAGTTTTGGTAGGCTTGTTAGCCGCAAATCCAGCCTTAATCTTAGTGTACTGAGCATGACGAACAGCGTTGTCGACAAAGCGTGGCTTACGAATCTTCTTCATTACAGTGTTCTGAGCGGCGTCTGCTCGACCTGTTGCGAGATTCTTACCTAGTGCCATACTCACTCCCTTCCATAGGGGTCAATTCCCTCTGTCACTAAATATTGAGGCGGTATTGTCTGAGGAAACATCGCTATATTTGTTGAATCAACCATATCCATAGGTATAGAGCCGTCTTTTGGTGCTCTGATGCCAACTATTGCAGGTGGCGACTTTGGTCGATTTACAGTTTGTGTTCCTATTCCAGATTTGTGTTTCTTTGCATAAAACCTTGCTAAGTCTATGTCTCCGGTAGCGTAAACTGCGTTACCGTAATTACCAAATGAAGGCTTTAATCCTGTAGATTGAATAGCGGGTATATATCTTTGACCAGTGCCATGATAATACATAACAGGTCCGTAAGGACTCGGTAAGTCAGGATGAAACTCACCAAGCGTAGTCTGACGCTTCAATATCATCCAAGCCTCATCCATTGGTGTCATACGCTTCACTCAATCCCTATTTCTCCTCTTTCACCAAAGTGACTTTGACCACCTGTCCAACCATCAGGTAATCTTACCAAAAATTCAGGAGGTATATGTTGGGTAATAAAGCCCTCAGCAGGCTCGTCTCTACCTTGAAAAGGATAGCCTCTGTTTCTAAAGATGCCCTCGATTTGCTCTATTGGCATCCTTATTCCTAATCGACCTCTGCCCAGTTCTGCATCACTATACATGTTCCAGCCGCCTGCGCCTTCACCAGCGGGAAACACCCAATTGCCCGATTTGTCTTTTATGTCAAACGGTTTGTAACGGTCACCGCCTCTTGCACCCGTATTCATGAATTGACGGTCTTCCCACCTAACTGCACCTTCACTTGCAGGAACAGGCTTTAGCCCCTCTTGTATCAATCTATGAAACGGTTGTCTATGTTCTTGAGGTATACTTTGTCCTAAATCTGTGTCTTTATACCACGATTCTAAAGGATGTAATCTCCTCATAGTGACGGGGCCATGAGGTGAAGGAAAGTCGGGGTGATGCTCTCCAAGCGTCGTTTGACGCTTTAGTATTGCCCAAGCCTCATCCATCGGTGTCATGCGCTTCACTCCCCACTATGGTCTCCAGTATTATAAGATGCATCCCCTTTGCTACCCTTTGGATGTAGCGTCTGACTGTGCCTTGGTTGAACACTGTAATCACCCTCATCATCATCTATAGAACGACGACTTGCGTCGGCTCGGAAGTGCTCAAGAGTGTTTTCTGACATGACC
>Ga0098042_1000221_pt1 | contig 22336 bp, 21 predicted proteins | sample 9_EtaG_FD_75066 | JGI IMG/M metagenome (GOLD analysis project Ga0098042, IMG submission 75066) | Marine viral communities from the Subarctic Pacific Ocean - 9_ETSP_OMZ_AT15188 metaG | ecosystem: Environmental > Aquatic > Marine > Oceanic | place: Pacific Ocean | collected 2015-01-10
GTTTGTAGTGGGGTGTGTGGCAAGAAATCAACACAGGAAAAACATACCACGTTTAATGAGGTCGTTCCAAATGTTTGTAGAAAAAAACAATTTGACACCTGATGATACTAGATTATTATTACATATGGATTGGAATGACCATATGGGATGGAAAATTGACCATATGGCTAAAAATGTATATGGTATTGAAGATTATATGATACCACCAACTATGGGTAATATGGAAAATGGCGAACACCCTGACGACAAAGGTATGGTAGATATCTATAATATGATGGATATTCACGCATTACCAACAGGTGGTGAAGGATTTGGTATACCTACAGTAGAAGCAATGGCTTGTGGTAAACCTAACGTAATATGTAATTATACTACAAGTTACGAAATTGTAGGCGCAGATAAACCAGAATGCCCAGAAGAAATGTTATTACCGCACGGATTAGATGGTGACGATAACTTAATAGAATCTAACAGAGGGTTTTTAGTTCCTTACAAAGATTTAATGTGGGACACACCTATCAGGGCAGCACCTATGCGAGCAATGTGGGACGAACACGCAGCAGCTAAAGCCTTTGAACATTATTATAAAAACAGAGATGTATTAAAAGAACACAGCAAAAATGCAAGAGCATATGCAGTAAAACACTACGATTGGAATAACTCTATTGCTCCTAAATGGACTAACTGGTTGAAAACGGTGAAAGTTTGAATTTAGTCTTTGGTATGGATGATGTAATATGCACACCTCACGCAGATATAAATGCGTCAAGGCCTATAGCTAATGTTACTGAATTTATGCAGTGGTTAAAGAAACAAGGACATCATATTACAATATGGTCTACTAGACTTAACGATTTAGAAACTAAGTTAAAAACAGAACAGTGGTTAGAAGTACATCAAATACCATATGACAGATTGTTGTTTGATAGACCTAGGAAAGCAATATTTGTAGATGAAACACCATCCAGTTGTAAGTATTATACACACAGTGATGATTTGTATACTGTTGCAGAATTGTTTGAGGAATGGAAAGATGCTAGGTAAGAACGGACCGATAATGAGAGTTAAGTGGTTAGATGCCACAAATGAAACGAGAATGAAAAAAATAAATGTAGAGGACCCAAGTGAACACTTATGTTACTGTGAAACAGTAGGTGAGGTAGTAGCACAAGATGAGAGAGCTATAATAGTTACATACCATTATACAGATTATGATGGCGTAGATTTTATATGCATCCCTACTTCTTGGGTGATTGAAATGGAAGAGTTATGTTCAGAGAGTTTGGAATCCCAGCCAGAATAAGACGTTGCGAAACAGTGTTAGATTTACTAACATCATTAGACGAATTCAACGGTAAACGTAATTGTTATGTTAGTGTATACACATTTACAGGGTTAGAAGGTAAAAAGGTAAATTACGATAGTGCAGTTATAAACACTATATGGTTTGATTTTGACCATAACAAAGATGTAAACAAGTGTTTGAAGGATGTGAAAAAACTTTACAATAGATTTTGTAAACCTAGAGGTTTAGAACCTAGAATATACTATACAGGTGGTAGAGGATTTCAGTTAAACATTGATTTTCCACAACCAGTAGATTTACCAGTATCAGTAAAAAGACAATCAATCAGAGACTTTCTTATGCATCTTAAAAAGAAATATACACTTACAACACTAGATGAACATTGTATAGGTAACAGTGTATCTTGTATGCGTAGGATGCCGGGTAGTCAATACCTTGACAAACAAACATACGAACCTACTGGAAGAAAATGTATTGAAATATCAGTTAATGATTTAGATAAGACTATGGAAGAAATAGAAGAAATGTCAACTAAAGAATACGTTCAACTTGATGTAGATAGAAGAAAAAATACAACAATCACAAAAGAATTATTGTTTTTTGTTTGTGATAGATTAGGAATAAGATATACACCATCTAATAGTGAAGATTATTTAATTAATGAAATTAATAAGTCTGAGGGTTTTCAACCCACAACTGGTTATGTACCTAATATGTATAGACTAGAACCACGCAAATGTATTATGAAAATGTTAAACAAGTGTATAGATTCTGGTCATTCATCACACACACAGAACAACATTATTGCGACAGAATTATTGAATGCAGGGTGGAAACAAGATGACGTTGCCTTTATATTTAGATGTATATATAATGAACCCGCCGGAGACTGGGGTTGGTATACCGATGACAACAGAGCTGGTATGCATATAAAGAACCTCGCAGCGAAAGGTATAAATAGATATTCAAAGGATAGATTAATAGAACTAAAAGTATGTTCCAGCAACTCGTGTTGCTAACATAGGAGTTAACAATGACAAAAGTAGAGGACAGAATAGAAGAACTTGAAAAATGGATAGCTGGTTTCCAAGAAGGAAACGACGAAACATTAGTGTTTAGTAATATGAACTTTTTGATTGCACAATTGAAAGGTATGGGCGACAGACTTACACAGGTAGAACAGTCACACATACAGTTACAAAATGCAATTGAAGCAAACAATAAAGTGTTTGGTGACTTCGTTGGAGATAACGAGCTTGAAGATAAATGGCAAAAGTTCCTTGCGGACTTACAGGAGGATGCAGATGCCACTGAAGAAGGGAAAGACACAAAAGACGATTAGTAAAAATATCCGGAAACTTAGGAAAGAAGGATATAAACCTAAACAAGCAGCAGCAATTGCGTACAGAACTGCTGGGAAGAAAAAACGCAAAACAACTAAAAGAAAGAGGTAAATATGTCACATCACACCGATTACAAAGTAACAAGATATGAATGGTACCCTGCTGAAGAACCTACTGGTATATGTGTAGGTTTCACGGCAACTTGCTCGCCTAACGGTAGAAGCCAGTATTGGGATACTGTGGTAGCTAGCGGTTCAACAACCGGTAAGACTCAAGACCAAATCGTAGGATTAGCTTGGGATACATTGTCAGGAACTATGGTTCCTTGGGGTAAAACTGAGGAAGAAAAGTCAGCACTAATAGGTACAACTTACAAAACAGTATCAGGAAGTGCATAATGGCTGACAAGAAAGTAGAAAAGAAAGAAAAGAAAGAAGTGAAGGAAGAAGAAAAGAAAAAAGAACCTGTTATGAAAAATGCAGCTTCTAATCCTTACGCTTGATTGAGGGGATGAAATGGGAATACTTACAACAAAAAGTAAAAAGAATGGCAACCGAATCATCGTAAATTATAAATGATGAAAGTAGCAATTCTGTCACATAACAGGCCAGACTATTTGAAACAAGTACTAGATAGTATAAAGCAACAAACATATCAAGATTTTGAAATATTTTTATTTCAAGACGGAGTAGTAAATGCGTATTCGTGGAGAAAAACTGCATACTACAATGATGTGTTTGACTGTGTGACTACTTTTAAAGAAATGTTTCCTACTTCCTCTGTATATGAATCAGAAGGTAATATAGGAATATGTGAAAACTGGCGTAAAGCAGAGCATACTATGTTTATAAATAAAGGTTTCAAAGAAGTTTTGTTTTTAGAAGATGACTTAGTTTTATCTAAACACTACTTTCAGACCATAGCTAATATGTTTGACGTATATAGAAATGACCCTAGTATAGGTATGTTTAATGCTTATGGTGAATGTAAAGAAGATGAATCCTCAAGAACTACAATGAAAAGTATGGGGCATTTATGGTCTTATGGTACTACTAAAAAGTCTTGGGAACGTCGTCAAGAATTTTTCAATAAATATTACGAAATAGTAAGTGGTAAGGATTACGCATACCGCCCTGTAGATAAGATATATAAATTATATAATGATTATAGTGCAAATCCAAATGTAGCACATAGTCAAGACGGAGCGAAATGTATAGCAATGATGTTATGTGGTCAAATAAATATAAGTCCTTCTTGTAATCTTGCTAAATATATAGGAGCAAAAGGATTTCACGCTACGCCTGAATTTTATAATAGTAGAGGATTTGGAGAGATGCCTGTTTATGAAGACGGACCTCTAACAGACTTTAAAATAAATAAAGAATCCATAAAAAAAACACTACACAAAAAATATATGAACAAGTAATTATGAAAGAATGCTACGCTACATTAGGTTTAGATGATAAGTTTTTGGACTACACAAAACATTTAATTAATTCTATCAGACACTTTGATAAAGACCGCGAGATATTTTTATTTACTTGCGATGATATAGAAATACCCACTGTTACAACACTAAAATATAAATTTATAAAAACCCCTGCAAAGCCACATTTATATATTAATAGGAATAAACCAATAGGAATTAATAAACTACGTGCAGAAGGGTATAAAATATGGTATTTAGACAGTGATTGTATTGTTTTAGATGATATCTCTTCTCATTTTGAAAATAAAGAAGATATTACAGCTTGTGTTGATTGGGGATGGAACGAAGTAAATCGTCCTTCATATACTATGGATGACTTGACTGTAAAAAAAGGGGAATATCTAAATGCTGGTGTAATGTTAATTAATGATGATAAAGCTTTTGAATATTCTTCACGTTTTTGCACTGAAGATAAATTATATAAAAAAGCTTGGGATATAAGAAATCCTACCTTAAGTTGGGAAAAAATAGTAAATAACCCTACCATCCAGTGCCATAATTTAATGGAACAGGATTTAACAAATTGGGCTATATATAAAACTAAAAGTAGTATTAATTATTTAGATAGTAAGGTATATAATTATCACGGTCATATGGGTGATTATGAAAAATTAAAAGAGGGTATGTTAAAAATCCTCCACTGGTCTGGTGGCCCTGATGCGCCAGCTATTTGGAACCGTATTGAATTTTTAAAAGATTGGAATGAAGAATATTATGATTACTTAAATAACATTGCAAAGTTTGAAAAATAAAAATGTTTGTAACAACCTTTAAGTAGTCTTTTCAACAATAGAAATGAAGTGATAAAATGTTTAAAAATGAAGTAGCCGAATTTATATACAAAAGAACGTATTCCCGCTGGATGGAAGATGAAGGTCGACGTGAAGAGTGGCCAGAAACAATAGAAAGATTTATTAATTTTTTAATTTTAAAAAACGGTGAAAAGATACCAGAAAAAACTGTCAAAAAGATAAGACAGTATATGCTAGACTTTGCTGTTATGCCTTCTATGAGGTTTCTTTGGTCCGCAGGGCCAGCAGCAGAAAAGGACAACACTGTTATCTACAACTGTTCTTTCGCGAAGTTGAACTGTGTTGAAGCATTTGCAGAATGTTTACACATACTAATGTGTGGTACTGGGTTTGGTTTTTCTGTAGAAGAAGATGAAGTTAGTAAGTTACCATCTATTCCTGAAATAAAATCAGGCAAAGACATTGCTAGAGTAACTATAGATGACTCTAGAGAAGGATGGGCAGATTCAGTAAAAACACTTATGACAAGTTTATATGAAGGACAAAACCTTTACTTTGATTATTCACAACTAAGACCGGAGGGGGCCCGTCTAAGTACAATGGGTGGTCGTTCATCAGGACCGCAACCACTCATTAAGTTGCACGATTTTATACGTGAAACTATGCACAACGCACAAGGTAGAAAACTAACCTCTTTAGAATGTCACGACATTGCTAATCAGATTGCAGAGATAGTAGTGGCAGGTGGAGTAAGACGTAGTTCGCAGATATCACTATCGGACTTAAACGATGAAGATATGCGACACGCAAAAGATTGGCCGTTTCCTATCAGAAGAGCTATGGCAAATAACTCAGCTATATACAGGGAAAAACCAACAGCTGCTGATTTCTTAGTAGAATGGGGTGTGTTGGCAAAATCGGGCAGTGGTGAACGTGGGATATTTAATTTAGAATCCGCGCAGAACCAAGCACCTAGCAGAAGATATTCATCAAAAATACAAGGAACTAACCCTTGTGGTGAAATTATGTTACGTGATATGGAATTTTGTAACCTGTCTGAGGTAGTAGTTAGAGAAGAGGATGATTTAGATTCATTATTAGACAAGGTGGAGACAGCAACTTGGCTTGGTGTTTTACAATCTACATTTACTAACTTTCCATATCTTAGGAAACAGTGGAAAAAGAACTGTGACGTAGAACGGCTTTTAGGAGTCAGTTTGACTGGTCAAATGGATAATCCTCTGTTAATGAACTCGGAGGCCTTAAAAGCCCTTAAATCGCGTGTTTTGCGCATTTCTCGTAAAGCATCTACAGCACTAGATGTTAATATGCCTGTTTCTACCACTTGTGTCAAACCTTCAGGTACAGTTTCACAACTAGTAGATTCAGCTAGTGGATGTCATCCAAGATACTCACAGTACTACATTAGAAGATATAGGATTGCTGCTACTGACCCATTACTTGCAATGTTGAAGGACCAAGGTGTACCTTGTGTTCCAGAAAACGGGCAGACAGAAGAAGATGCAACTACTTGGGTATTAGAGTTTCCAGTTAAATCACCAGAAGGTTGTATGACCAGAAAAGATATGACAGCTATGGAACAACTCAAACATTACAAGAACTTACAATTAAACTGGTGTGAACACAACGCTAGTATGACTGTATATGTAAAAGAAGATGAATGGTTCGAAGTAGGTAACTGGGTATACAAAAACTGGGATATAATTAACGGTGTATCTTTCTTACCATATGATGGCGGACAGTATACTTTAGCCCCATACGAGGAAATAGACCACTATACCTACGAAAACCTTATAAAGAATTTCCCCGATATTAACTACAGCAAGCTTTCAGAGTACGAACTTCAAGATGCAACTGAAGGTGGAAAAGAATATGCTTGTGTAGGTGATAAGTGTGACATTTGAAAAAGATGTAACTGGATATGGACGCAAAATGGGACGAAACGGTGGTGGAAACGGTATCAATATGGAAGACCCACACCCTTACATTGGAGCTGAGTTAAACGACAGTGGTGTAGGTTTCAAGTATGGTTCATTCACTATCGGTGAAGGTATTAGGTATAGGACAGAAAATCCATCCAATACAGAAGCTTACGGTTCTGGTCAACAGTTACCAAGAAAGACTGACTAATTTTGAGAGTACTAGAGTGTTCTGGTTGTTTAAAAAGGGCTTTGATATACACATATGAAGGTAAAAGATATTGTGCATTTTGTTACAACAAGAACTGAGCAAGTATAGGTGGTCTTTTATTTATAGTTAAATTTAACTTATATTTATTAGAACCAAATTCAACATTCTTACCTATAATTCTAAATTTACCAGAAACATCAACGTCATCACTTATGATTTCTACAACATCTCCTTCTTTAAGATACACACCTTCGGAAGTGTTTATTTTATATTCATATTGATTAGTTAAGTTAGCTTCTAATACTTTATGTGCAAAGTTCATACACTCTGCCCTAGATTTTAACAAACTGTTTGTTACGGATAGTACATTCTCACCATAAGCAGAAGCAGCAGATTGATGTCTGTATCTTGCAACAGCACTACCACTACCATTGACTGTAACAGTAGTTGGTATCTTTCTGTTGTTAACTTTAAATGTATTTATATTATCATAACTAAAAACTTTTACAGGTTCTGTATTTTCTAAATCAGCCATCTTTTCAAACTTCAATTGAGTTTTAGTACCATCGTCAAAAACAGCAATGTAGTTTTCTTGGAAAAGAGTATCAGATTGTTTAACTACTTCTTTTAATATAGTTTTGATAACTGTTAATATTACAACATTACCACGTAATGGTTCCATTTGTATTAATGGGTCTGTGTTACCAATATAATCAGTGCCAATAATATCAGATAAATTAGCTAGACTTATTAACTTTCTTATTGAAGCACCCGGTGTTAGTCCATCTATGTTATCATTGTCATCTAACACTACTGTTGCTTTATCGTGACCTGTAAGAAAACCATACCCATCAACGGCTGTAAATCTAACACCTATATTATCGACTATATCACTGTTGACTATTCTACCTCTAAATTCAGGTACAGAATCACCCTCGTTCAAAAAAACAGTTACTTCTTTATTCCAATATTTACGATATGATAAATCAGAACCATCTACATTAAAAGTAAGTTGTGATGCAGTGTTAAACCCACGACTATTTAATTTTGCTAAAGTAAACTCTACGGATTTACCTTCTATACAAATCTTAGGTGTACGTGCTGGCATCACCTACACCCCCTAGTGGTGTTATATCAGACATTAACTTGTAAGCTTTATCTATTAAACAAATAGAATCTACAATCATTGTAAAACTATATGGTTTACTAGCTTTTTTACCGCTAGCTTGATGCGTTTCAGTAACACCTTCAATGACTCCAAAGAATCGTACATATGTGCCATCTTTTTGTTGTTCATCCCACATCATCCTGATGCCCTCAGCTTCCATACGTCTTAACTTATGTAATGTATTATATGATTCATAGGTTTCACTAAAACTAAAAGTAGATTCATCTCCAAGTGCATTACCAGCAAAAGATATTTTCTGTATAGGAGTTCCAGTCCTAACGATTGTTACTTTACCATTTTTAGATATTGCAGAGTAATAGGTTCCTGCATATGCAACACTTACATTACTAGTTAGTTCCATAAAAGACATATCGAACGCAGTGTTATCTTTTTGAGTTATTACTTCTGAACTAGAATTATTAAAAGGTAAAACATCCCATAGTTCTACACCGGGTGTTGTACTAGCAGAAAAGTGACTACCAGTCAAAACAATTTTCAAGGGGTAAACATCGTTAAATGTGTTGTTTAATATAACTTGATTAGCACCAGTGCCCCACATATATACGTGTGGATATGGAGATGTAGTAAAATCAGGTGGATTACCATATTCTAGTGCTGTTCCATCTCTTGTATTATATTTAGTTGGTCCATCAAAAATGTCATAAATATTAACTTTACGCATAATACCACTTACATTATTACCTGCTGTGACGTTTGAACCATTAAACGGAAGACCTCCTGCTTCAAGTAAAAATAATCTGTTAGTAGAACTATTAAAGGAATCTACCCAGAATATTCTATTGTTGAAATTTTCGTTGTTACTTCCTTCACTATTTGTAGCACCAGTTACTTCATAAGTATATTGATATCTTCCGATTTGATTAGAGGTAAACCCTGACAAACTGGTAGTACTTAACTCAGTTAATCTTTGATTGTTTGGTGGAGAACCAGCACCTACATTACTACTAACAAACGTTGCAGTTATAGCCTTAGCATATGGGTTAACAGGTTCTGAACCCGGTTGAGCAGTTCTTTTGAATATACCACCAGTCATACTACTTGTATTACCAGAAGCAGATATCTTAGCCCAATCATCAGGCATATCAAACTCTATAAATCCAGATTTTGTAAAAGAATCACTATATTCTACAAACTTTGTGTTTCCAGCATCTCTGATTTCGCGGGTAACTTTAGTTGTGTCTTTAAACTCTACAGGAACCCACTCAGCAAACTCAGTGAATTGGTCACCTTCTACAAGAGTGCCAGTTCTTAAGTAATATACACCAGCAATCGTATTCTGTCCACTTGGTGTTGAATCAGCAGCAGCTACATCATTTAACTCTTTAGCATAAGGACTCATATTGAAAAATATTTTGTTTACTTTTTTAGTATCAGCAAGCACAAAGTATTCAGTAGCAGTTCTTGATGCCCCACCACCCGGATAAGCTTTGAAATCGTCAGTGTTCCAATCTAATATAGAAACAGGTTGTGAGCTACCATTATAATAAGAACCACTGGCGTAATCAACAGTCTTTGAGTTTGTATCAATCCTCATATTAGCTACGTTGGATGTACTCCAACTATCTACAGAAGGAGCTAATCTATACAAGAAATTAAATGTATTTAATTCTCCATTTACGCCACCACTAGTTCTAACATTCACTCTAGACAAGTGATGTTGGTCATAAAACTGATTAAAGTCATTCAAAGGAAATTGATTAGACACAGCTTTTTCTGCAGCAGTACTATCGAATGTAGAAGTACCACCAGATACAAAAGGTTTGAATGTAGCACTACCTAATAAACCATCAGGCCTTGGCATATAAGTATAAGCAACGTTATCAGTAGATATTGAGGTTTTAGTGTCATCAGTCAAATGTGTGGCACTTGTAGCTTGCCACCTTTGTCCACTAGGTTGAAAGAACCCTTTACCATTGTCAACGTAATAATTAGAAATAGAGGTGTTAGAAGCTTTAGTTCTACTTTGTGTGAAATCTAGTATAACGTTTCTGTCACCATCTTTTTTGATTGGGTCACCATTAGAAACATAAGTTATTGGGTATAATTTATTATCTTCTTCGGACTCAGCAACTAAAAATATTTTCATTTTATTGTATGTATTTACTTGTGCGTTAGTCCCTCCATCTAATTTTACATCAATCATTTTAACTTCAACGATACGAGCAACTTTACCAGATGTTGCACTGTTAATATATGTATTATTATTAGGATTTGATATGACCGTTTTAGTCTGTAATCTTAAACTAGAACCTTTATCAGATGTGGTTTGAACTGCACTAACGGTAGAACCATCAGCAATATCTGTACTACTAGCTGCTTCTAAGTAAGTTACTTCTAAAGTTACATCACCAAGATGTGCTCCATCAGCGTCACTAACTATAGGAGGTCTATACACTAATACACTTTTAGGTCCTTCTCTAAAAATACTATTATCTATACCACTCAATACTTGTTTGTTTTCTACACGGTTAATACCGATAGGCGTAGTATCAACAATGCCTAAAGTTGTAATATCACTAGTAGTGTCGTCTTCAAGTTCTTCGTTCGGTTTAGGAAGACTTGTGCTTGAAATAGAAAAAAAATATTTAGACAAAAATCCTTGACTGTTAACAGTTCTTAATTTAGGGCTAAAACTACCAGTTTTAGTGTATATATGGTTGATTTCAATACTATTACTATCAGTCTTTAATCTTTCCCACTGATAAATCGCTTTTTCTAAAGAGTTATCTTCACCATCATCCCAATCAATGTAAACCCAAACTACGTCATCATCATTGAAAGTAATGACAGCAGTTACTTCATCACCTACGTTTGCAGATGTGATAGTGCTTCCTGTAGAATTTTTCCAAGTCAATCCCATTATGTCAACCCCGTCACTTTCCAACTTGCGGTGTTGGACCTACATACTAAATTTTTACTTTTACCACGTATGTTATGATAATCCATAATAAATAAACGAGACTGGTAATTTATACTTTTGTTTGTACCATCTAAATCATCTAATGAATTTGTTGACAATCTCAATACGTTGTTGTTTGTTGCAATGTAAGCAGCTTTAGTATGAAATGTTATTTCTTCTATAAAACCAGTATATTTGTTTGTAGATGCACCGTCACCACCAACATAAATAGAATTGTTATCGTGTTCAAAATTAACAGTATAATCCGCAGTATCTTCAAGTTTACCATTGACATACAGTTTTAAATTATTATTAGCGTCAGATTTTTTGTATGTTACTATAACAGCTAGTGGTTGTTTTCCGTCACAATCATAAGCAGTGGTGCTAGTTAATGTCTTTGATTTATTTTTAATAAATACTTGCACTTGATTAGATGAGTTAATACGTAATCTAAGAGCTTCTGTACTAGAACCAGATGCTGTGAATGCATCTTGGTCTGTGCTACCAACTGTTGGTTTTAAATGAGCCATAAACGTAAATTGGTCTGTAGCGCCTACAGTTACACTGTTACCTGTTTTAGTTAATACCAAATTGTTTAATTTAGTGCCATAACCAGAAAAACCAAACAAATCAGGTGTATTAACACCAGATAAAGCAGTTTGTGAAGTATCTGTATCACTTGTATAAAATCCTACAGAAGTAGTATTTCCACTCAGTGGTAACCAAAAATTAGCTCTGTGATATTTATTTTTAATAAGTCTGTCATCAACCCACAAAACTCTATACCAAGCATCCCTAGATTGTTCTGACCATCTAAATTCTAAATCAGTAGAAGTTTCTTTTGTCATATTGTTAATATCAATATCTTGTTTTAAAAAGTCTGTAACAGGTGAAACTCTAAAATTATCGACTTCAGGTAAATTGTCAACAACACCATAAACAACGCTAGATGGGTTAGTAGCTGCGTCCTTTGTATTTATATTGACTGTGTATTGAGTTATATCAGCACTGTGTGGAAAACTAGGTTTAACTATAAAATTAAATTTATCACCAAGTTTAGGATTAGCAATATCTATATAATTATTTAAGTCAAAGTAATTTACACCTGCTTTAAAGTAATCTCTTCTAATATAACCACTATCAAGGATGTTATTTTCTGTATCATCAGGTACACCAAATCCATAATTTGTGCTTAAATCTACTATAGAATCTTCATCTGAAATAAAATCAATAGAATGACGATTTGCATATACACCATCATTAAATAAATACTCATTCCACGTAGTTCCAACAGTTGAACCAGAATCAGAAACAGGTAATGCAGTAGAATATACTCTATCAGCTAAAACTTCAGCACTACTTCCTGTGCCAGTGTTAAACCAATCTCCAAAAGCACTAGAGTTTACATTACAAAGTGCGATGTTAATCCAGAAACATTTAGGTGATAAAAGCATATAAGCAAACGAATCGTAAGTACCAATTGAATAAGGATTATATAAATTGTTAAACAAAGTAGAACCAGCGTCGTCTTTTAGTATAGACCTATTTAAAAATATTTTATTACCTTCACGAGGTTTACTTTGAGTTAAATCTGTGGTGTAACCACAAGAACCAGTTCCAGCGTTAAGAACAGCGTATTTTAACCCTCCTGAATGTTCTAAAGCTAACTTTTGTGTCAAAGGTATGTCAAACATCTCTGGTTTGTCTACATACACGGTTTTACCATCATCTTCTATTCTTGTAACAATAGCAGCGTGTAAGTAATTACCAGTTCTTATCATATGTTCTCCACCAGCATCTTTAAAATCACTTCTAATTCTGAAACTTCCTTTTTGTGTAAACTGGTCTATAGCATTGTTAAATCCACCTATACGAATACTGTTTTCAGCGTCAGTAGTACCAACCGTAATACTACCTCCAGCTGCTCTAGGTTTAAATAAAGTGGAACCTTCACCACCATTAGTATTGTAACTATCAGTAGCATCAGTCCAAAAACCGCCTGACACTGAAGTAATAGGTATAGGTTGAACATTGCGTTCATCACCTGTAATAAAGTTATTCAAAAATATATTAGACCCACTAACACCTATATTGCGGAAACTAGTAACATTACTAGAGTTATACCCAAAAGATATAATTGTTTGAGTTGGTGCTCTTTCAGTAGCGTAGTATGCATCTTGCCCTGTTTTATTTATAGTATCATTACCGTCTTCTAAAGGTCTAGCTATACCGGGTGATATTCCAATAGGCCCAACTGGATAATTTTCTTCAGTAACTGTAGAATTCAACGTGTTATTATTCCAACCATAAAAAGCAACTCTATCTATCATTACAGAAACTTCTTTATCGTCTTCAGTTATATCATCTGCAGCTGCAAAAGTGTTATTTATATGTGTAGTAGTATCTGAACTGGGCGCACTATTTATAGCTCTCATATTATTTACCCAGAACGTTAAATTACTACACCAACTTGTATTATCAGATAAACCGCCAGTAGTTTCGCAAACTAATTCATTCAATGCACCGGTTGTATCAGCAGATGTAAAGTAAGCTAAACAAGCATCAGTAGCTGTAGTCATATCTAATCTCAAACGTAAAGTTACCCAAGTATCCATTGGAATTGTCGTATAATGATTGCTTGATTTAACAGAACTTAATGCAGAAGCTTGTATACCAACTTTATCACCATAATTAGCACTTAACTTGTATATATCAGTACCACTAAAATTAGACAAACCATACACATCAATGGTGCCAGTAGTAGCGTCCTCATTCACAAATGTTAAAAATACATCTTGGGTGTTTCTAAACATAAAAGAACCTAACTCTTCATTTTCAGATGGTGCATTTCTAGTTAATGCAATTGTAAAAGACCTGTCATACCCAACACTTGACACAAGGGTGCCTGTCGGCGAACTGCTTGTGTTAGTAGTCTGGTCCATTTTTTTTATTTTCATAAGTATTTCTATTTCAGGTGCAAAACTTCTTTTTAATCTACCGGGTGTTGTATCGTCTATTGCTTTTGGTTTTGGTATACCTGATATTGTAGCAACATTTTTTTGATTCAAAGCAGTACCACTAGGAGCTCTACCAAAACAATTAGCAACAGTTTGAGCACTAGTACCAGTATATGTAGAGGTAGAATGATTTTCCCAAAAGTTTTTCATATGCAAAGTACTACCTTCTGAGTTGGTTTGACCATTTTCTAAGTTAGCAAATGTAAACGCAGTAAATCTTTCGTCACCACCGGGTCCTTCTAAAGTTTGGTCTTTGATATCACGTATATCTGGAGACTCTGTTAAAGTAGTAAACATCGTATTATCTGGCGATGCTTTAGATACATAATTATCCTCAAATTGATTAAATCCTACATTAGATTCTGCTAATTGTTGTGTAGCTACAGCTCCGTGTTTTACCCACTGGTCTCTAGTTAATCTACATTCATAGAAACCACCAAATAATCTAGAAGCATATCCAGTTCCTATTTCTTCTATTATTCCTTGAGGTGAATTTTTTGGCTCTGCACCATAAAGACCGTCTTCACCTTTAAATAAAGTTATGGTAGAGTCTGTGTTAGGTAAATTAGTTCCTAATACTTGATTAACCGCTTTAAGAAATACGTTAGCTTTTTTACGTGATGTGTGCATTCCTATGTGAACTTTGCCTGTTTCAGCGTTAGCTGCTTCATAATAATCATTAATAGTTATTTTCAAAACAGAGTCGTACACATTAAAAGCTGGAGCTATTCTTGATTCAGGACCTTTTATGAAATACTTACCACTGCCATCGAAATCTTCTATACGCCAAGGTGTCATCAAATCATAATTAGATGTATAAATTATAGGTTTTAAAGCAGTAGCGTTAGTCAAAGGGGTTAAATTACCTTCTGTTATAGTTGTAGTATTATCAAGTTTGTAAATATCAAAGTAAGGAGAGTTTTGAGCATTAGTTTGAGATACGCTGTTCACATTAAATTTCAAGTACATCTGTTTTATGCCATCAATACTACCAAAATGTGCATCATCAGTATTTACAACATTTGTTTGTGCCATATAGTATACTGTATTAGGACCACTTTTTAAATCAACATTATCAGCTAATCCAATAAATGTATCTTTAAATTTAGAGTCCACACTAATGTCCGTTTTCACGGGTTTCGAAACATAATAAACATTTGGGAGTGTATCTACATCTAACATTTTTTACCTCATACCGCATATTGTGACGAATAGAACGCTTCGTCTAAGTTGTCTGAATTAACATTGAGCTGGTCTACACTTAAAGTTAACGGTGTACTCATATTAGTATTAGCCAATTGTTTTTCAAATCCTGCTGTAGAATCAAGATAAGAATCATATTTCGCCATATAACCATTATCTTGTTCTGGACGTTCTGGCGGTCCCATCATTAACATAGCTCCCCCAGCAAGTGTAGTTGCTGCACCTAAACCTATCATAGTTTTACCTATTGAAAGTCCAGTTAACGCTGCAACAGGATTACCACTTAAAACACCAGCAATACCAGCAATTGCACCTAAAGCTATCATAGCAGCTCCTGCTAATGTTACGAATAGTCCAACAGTTTTAGTTAAAACTTCATTACCACCTGAAATATCAAATATAAAATTATTAAAAGCACCAGCAGCTAAAACAAAAACTGCTCCAGTAAATCCAACCATTCTACTTAGCAAAAAGAAAGAAATAACCGTTGGTTGCATACTATCAGGTATTGCATCTAAAGCGTGAGTTATAATTTTTAATGGTGTAAACATAAGTTCTAACATATTAACTAAATCATAACCAGAAGTACTAAATTCGATAAAAGCATCAATTACGTGATTTAAAACTAAACCTAATTGTTCAACAAACCTTACAGCTCCATCTCTCAATGCAAAAGCAAACTCTGTTAAAACCATTCTGCCATTATCTAATTCTATAACAAACTTACTTCTAACACTTTTAACTAAATCTAATATTGCAGTGTGAAAAGCATTTACACCCATAGTACCGTCATCTTGTACTTCACCATATAGGAAAACAGCTTTCATTGCGTTTTTAGTTATTTGTATTTGATTAGTTAAAGATTCCATCTGCACATCTGCCATTCTGGTAGAATCACCCTGTGCATTAGCAATTTTTTCTGTAACTTCTGCAAATTCTTCTGCATTTTGTACTAAGTGAACAAACGCAGTTGCACCACGAACGTTTAAGTCTGAAATCAAAGTAGTTAGTAATTCAGTGTCGTTAGCAGCTTCGCCAAAGTGTTTATTGAATTCCATAGCTATTTCAGTCATCTGAAGTAAGTTACCACTACTATCAGTGATGTTGATACCCATCTGTTGGAACTTACGTGTGTTTTCTCCAAGACTTTCAGCTAACTCTGCAAGTGCCTGTCTTAAACCACGACCAGCAATACCTGCTTCTAAAGCACGGTCTGTTAGTATAGCCAGACCACCAAGTAACTGTTCTATACCTTGATTGGTAGAAACGAAGAAAGGCATAGCGAACTTGACCGCACTAGCTAAATCTTGGTATTCTAACAAAGATTCGTTGATAGCAAGTGCAAACTGGTCAGCTAATTTAGCAGATTCAGAAAACTCTAATCCAAAACCTTTAAGCGTTTGAATCATTAGTTTACCTAAAACTTCTGAGTCACCTTGCACAGCCATAGATAGTTTCATAACATCTGCAAGAATTTGTTGCGACTCAGCTGCATCTAAACCAGCAGAAGCAAACTGATACAATGCTTGAGACATATTATCGTATGTTAAAGCGTAATTTAATCCTACATCTACAACTTCGTTAGATATACTGTATAATTCATCATTACTTACTTGAAATATAGAATTTGCATTTACAAGTTCTTTTTCATAAGTAATTAAATCACGAGCAGTCTGTTGCACTTGAAAACCTACTGCGGTAAGAGCCATTACAGAAAAATTAAGTGACTGATTAAATTTTTGCAGTGCACCATCAACAAGGCCTTCTATTTTACCTGTAAACTCATCAATAGCTCCACCTATAATACTTTCTTCAAACCCATCACCTGTAACTTTATCTAAACCGCCTAAAATATCATCATAAGCACCCGTATTACCTCCAACTCCTAAAGCAGCAACAGGAGCATTTCCTAAAGCTTGACTTATATTTGACACTGCACCATCAGTCAATGCATCTAATTGCATTAATTCATTCTTTAATGCTACAATATCTTCTGTAGCGTTAGTTTTACGAGCAGTTCTTAATAATTGTTGACTACGTAGAATAGAACTTTGAGTAGACTTGTCTTGTAAATCAAGACCTTTTTTATGTTCTTTATTACCCATCAGGGCTATTTTTCTGGCCCCATTACCAAAATCAGAGGCCATTTTACTATAAGCAGACCTAGGAGGTGTTAATAATCTTAAACCTACATTACCCATAAACAGGGTACCTAGAAATCCTGCCATCTTATCTTAATAAATCTTTAAATGATTTTTTCTCCTCAACCGTTTTGTAATACTTTCGTTTCTTTTCTAAATATCGGGCGTACTGTCCTCTTATCTGAGGTTTGTTTTTTGCCATATTGTTTATATCAGTATCATCATAACCATCAAGGCTGTGAAGTAAACGATATTCATTATATGCAATCAGAATGCCTTCTAGCTCTCTGCGGGGCGTTTCTTTTATCTCATTCCAAGATAAACCAAGGTCTTTCATCAACGGGATGTAGAGAAGTACAGGTTCCGGTGCTTCCCTCATCCAGTGGTAAAATTTTCGGATATCTCCTGATGATAAGACAATATATCAGAGGTTATCTGATATCTAAGAGTTATAGGTACCTGTGACCAGTTTTCTTTTGTTAAAGTTACACCGTCAGGATTTTTCTCATTAGCTTTTTCTATCATTGCTATGATTCTTTCAGTTCCTGTTTGTGTAGCCCAGTCTTGCCTCTGTTGGTCAGTGGCAGTTTCAGGCAAAGCTTTCAGATTGGGTTCCTCTTTCTCTGTAAGTTCACAGAATTGAAAATGAAAGTCCTTTCCTCTATACGTAACTTTACCAGTTTGTACTTGGTCTGTTAGGTCCACTAGCTCTTCGATTGTCCATACATTTGCGTCTTCAGTCATTCGTGTTCTCCTTATTCATTAAATATCTGTAGCAGCTGTCATTGCCGTTGCTTGTGTAGACGAGCCCGACACAGATATAACTGGCTGTACATATGAATAAAATTCAATTGTTTCCTCTTGTGCATTGTTAGCATCAAGAGTTTTCGTGTGTGCTGTAATACAGCAATTTCTTATTGTGATAGTTTCTGAACCTTCTTTTAATCTTAAATGTAACCTATACCCAAAGTTTTGATTTTTAGTTGTTCTAAGACCATCGTGTAATGTTTCAGTTCCTCCAGTGCTATCAGCACCACCAGTGTCAAACACGCCATCTCTTGCAGGTGTGTTAAACAAAACATCAAAAGTGTTGTCAGAAACTTTTCTAGTGAGTGTTAAAATTATTTCTTTTTTAATCTCAGCTTGTAAGTTTGTGTTTTTACCCATATAAGATATTTCTTCTTGTCTGGTTCCGGGTGTAAAGTCTACACCGATAACATCAGTTACTTTTGATTTAGAACTAATTCCAGTTGCCCTGTCTGGTATAGAAGTATAAGCATTACCTCCTCCTACATTTGCACTTTCAGTACCATCTTGTGGTGTAGCAACACTAGCTCCTCCACTAACAGAGTGCGAAATGTGCTCGGTTGTCATAAAGACGTTTACATCGCTTCCTAAGTAATATACCATATTTAAATATCTCCTGTGCCTGTAGCGTCTGTAAAATCAGAAGTTACACTAGCTGCTATTAAAGGTGGAACCATACTTGTAAATTCTACGGATTGTTCTTGAGTTCCATCTGGTGTTAAGGTTACATTATATGCGGTCATCTGACAATTTCTCAAACAAAAAAGTTCATTTGAATTCTTAAGCACAATTACTAACCTATATCCAATATTAACATCAGGTTCTTCTAACCCAGTCTTAAAAGCACCAGCAGTAGTGATTCCATATCGTGCTGTTGTACCATCATCATCACCACTATACATAACATCAAAAGTCACATTTTTCTTTTTTAATGTAAGTGTTAATGTAGTGTTTTTTCGAATTTCGGCTTTTAATGGAGTGTTGTGACCTAAATAGTCAATATCTTCATCCATTGCGCCAATACCTATATCTAATCCTGTAACATCAACTAATGCATCTGTTGGGATTTGTAAATTATCTGCGTGTAAAGAGTTTACACCTAATCCGTTTGTTGGTTGAGCACCCCCTCCGCTACCATCTGTAGTAGTTAAAGAATACCTACCACCGGAAATTTGACTTACCATTACAGCTTTATCGGAAACTTCGGTGGTTATTAAAACCTCAACATCTGAACCTAAGAAATATGCCATATTTGGAACCTCTGTATTTATTTAGTCTTCAATTATATTTAAAGGTTGTGCTACTACAACCTCGATAAATTATCTTTGTAACCTTCAAGTGGAGTTTTGAATTGACCTTGCGGTGTCATTCTGGATGCCATATGTTGTTTAGTACCAGTTTTGTCAGTAAGCAAGAATGGTCTAATATGCACAGGATGAGCCCAACTATAAGGGCTTGGTTTAGCTTTAACTTTTTCTTGCATCCAAGATTTCCAATCAACATCTCCTCTAGCTAATTTATCTACACCTGCTTCAAGTGCTTTACTTTTGTTAATCCATTCATTAGCCCACATTCTAAACGCATTATTATTACTATATTGTGATTGAGGGTCAAAGAAATCTTGCCACACACCGTTGTTATAGTAAGCACCAAACGCATCTTCTACTACATCCGCTAAAGCCGCAGTAAACTGTCTATCAGGTATTATTGACGTATGGTAGGAAGGAGCGAACGGTCTAGATGTACCACCTACCCCATCATTCATAAATAACAATCTTTTAGCGGCATTACTTCTGTATTCTGTTATTGATGACCCTACTGTGACAGTGTTTGCCTTACCACTTACACTTATAACTTTTATCGCTCTAGCAGTCAAATCTGCCCCTAACATATGAGTAACAGAAGCAACTCCTAAGTTTTCAGCAACGTCAGGTATGATAGCACCTCTTACTATAGGTCTAGAGCCATCACCAGCGATTTTAAAAGCTAACAAGTCACCAGCACCGGTAGGGATAAAAAACATATAAGAACCACCCTTAGCTTCACCCTTACCACTCAAACGCCTTTTAGATTCCCCACCTAAATCTATACTATTTAAATTATCTTTAACTTCTTGTATAATCTTTTTATATTCTGCATACTTTTGACTTTTAGACATTGTTTTAATTTTATTTATTCTTTGTGTATCTAAAGTAGTCAACCCGTCACCCCATCTAGCTACCAATGGTTTTTCAGTAACATCAGCACCCCTATCTATTTTTGTAAATACAGATTTAGAAAATGCTTGACCTTCTGTAATTATTTCCTTTTCTTTACTTTTTAAAAAATCTTCAATGATTTTAGCTTCAGCAGTTCCACCTCTAACATCTAATTGTTGAGGTCTACCTTTCGTTGGTACTCTACTTGTAATCAACTTAGCTATTCTTTTCCCATCTTTATCTTCTTTAAAACGTTTTTTATTTAGATGAGGAGCTAAATAAATTAATGATTCTTCATTTGAACGAGAAGTTGCACCATCAGAACTTTGTATAACTGCCTTTGTGTTTATTTCTGCTTCTCTACCCATAGATGTATTTATCTTTCTTATTAAATCTTTAAAAGCCATTTCAGCTTGTTTAGGTAAATTAGCCTGTCTCATATACTTCTGATAAAATGATGCAATAGTTTCCATAAAAGATTCTGTATCTTGTGTTTCTGCATCCATACGTAATTCAAACTCACGACTCCTATGACTCCAAAAATAATGAGCAGCTCTCCAGTCTGGGTTGTCACGGTGTTCTTTAGACCAATTACCTTCAGTCGTTGACTGTGGCAACAAACCATTGTCTGAACGATATTTAACAGACCAACTAAACAAACGTTTTTTTAGGTATTCACTGTCTGTATTATTGTTAGGCCTAAATTGAGGTTGCCATCTAAAACTATATCTTTCATTAGCGTTTTTACCAACACGTCTATACATATACTTGACAGCCGCTCTTTGTTTACGATTGTACAAAGAAACTAAACCTACTCTAAGTAATCTAGGTTTGTTTGGTCTTCTTCTAGGCATTATCTATAATTCTTGAATACTACTGTATAAACGCAACTACCACCATACAATTCTAGTTCTGGGTCATATCCTATATCAACCCAATTACCTAGATTTCTTTCAGTGATTTCAACCGTAGATGCATCAAAAGTCATATCGGTTATACTGTTAGCAACGTTTAATAATAGATAATTCAACAACCTCCTTTGTTTGAATACTGAACCACTTACAGTTTTCTGTGACTCTTTGCTGACTATAACGTGCATTGTAAAAACTAAACCTACTAATTCACCAGTTTTACTTGTACCGCCAAAGTCTACCTTTTGTCCCATAAACCTATCAAACTCACCAGAACTAGTTAACTCAACGATAATACAAGGATACTCAGCGTCATTTCCTTCAGGAAATTGACCATATACTCTAACACCTGAGTGGTCCGTGCGTAGTTTGTCTATGATTGCTCTTTCTATTACATTAATGTGGTCTTCTGCCATTACTTCTTTTTCCTCTTGTTTGCTTTTCTAAGTGCAGCTTTACCAGCTTTAAAAACTTCTACTACACCCTTTTTCTTCATAACCTTAGCTCTTTGTTCTCCTACAGTTAGTATCTGTATCTTTCTAGCGTAAGGTTTCCTAAGACGTTTGACTTTAGCTACAGTAGCCTTTGCATCCTTGATTGTAGCAAACTTTATTCCTACTGTATCCTTAGGATTCTCATCTGTATATAATCTTCTACCTGAACCTTTAGGTTTCTTACCAGTACCGACACGAGGGTCTTTACTTTTTCTTGGCACGTTTCCTCCTTGCTGCGGCTGCCTTTCTACCTTTCTCAGGGTGTAACTTGTTGTGTTTTGCAGGTGTTACTTTCTGTAAATTAGAACGTCGGGCGTTCTTTGCGGTATGTTTACCTTTGTTTTTGTGATGTACTACTTCACCTTTACCTGCGTTAGCTTTACGTCTGTAGTAGTGTGCAGATTTACCACCTTTCCAAGAACCATTAGCTTTACCA
>Ga0098042_1000222_pt1 | contig 22263 bp, 46 predicted proteins | sample 9_EtaG_FD_75066 | JGI IMG/M metagenome (GOLD analysis project Ga0098042, IMG submission 75066) | Marine viral communities from the Subarctic Pacific Ocean - 9_ETSP_OMZ_AT15188 metaG | ecosystem: Environmental > Aquatic > Marine > Oceanic | place: Pacific Ocean | collected 2015-01-10
ATCCGAAACCAACCACAGTCAAAAAGTCAGAAAGTACCTTTTTTTGTCTCATATAGGTCTTATAATGCGACTCAATAGCTGGAGCTTATTGAGAATAAAATTTTAGAGTTTCTGGAGTCAATCAATCAATTTTTAAGCAATAAAAAAGGGATGTTTTAAACATCCCAAAATATAAAGATATAAATTTTATATTATGCTATACAAAATTTTTCTATATCTTTTTTACTGTATCTCACATTATAAGGTTTTTTAAACCTTAACAAAATTAATCGATTTAAAGGGTCATTAAACCTCATATCGTCATAATCTCCATCAAAACATTTAAATGTTTGATTAAAAACTTTACTATTAAATTCATTAGGTATAAATTCTGATTTTTTTATATTTATAACACTTGCAATATTTACATAATTTTCCATAGCATCATAACTTAAATCAATATTCTTTTTATTAGATGCCCCATCAAAGGAAAATGTAATATGATAATTTGAATATTTTCTTATTAGGTTATAGTCTCTTTTCATTTTTGTATAGTCGTAAAATCTTAAAAAACTTTCATTTTCAAAAACATGAAAAATATTTTCATAATATCCCGAACTAATATAATAATTAAATTTTTCATATATAAAATTACTTAATGATACATCTATAAATAATGGGATATTCTCCCATAATATATCGCTAGTACCATTTAATCTAATAGCGATATCTTTATATTTTCTAAGATTTCTAATAATATTTAAAATCAATAAATTTATAAAATCATTCGGACTTTCACTATAAGCGTATGTTTTATTTATTCTAGATTTAATTTTACTAGAATAATATAAAGGATTTCCGCTGTGGTGTAGGCATAATTTCGCACAGTTTAAGGCATTTGGACATACATTAATAATGCCCGATTGATTTGATGGAGACAAATGTAATAAAAAAGTTTTAATTTTACTTTTTTTTGTTTTTGGATTTTCGGATAATAAAGAATTATAATCTAGATTATATCTAGTTTGGTATTCTTTTATAGTTTTTGGTAGTCTCATAGTTAAGTAATAGATTAATTTTTAAGTTTTTTTTGCGTCCTGATTAAAAACCTGAACACCTGACTAATTGATTATTTTTTAAAAACCTTATAAGGACTAGAAATATTTTTAATAAATTGATCAATAGTTATTATGGTTAATTTTGTATGCATATTGAATAAAGCTAAACACGATATATTTTCTCCATAGATAGAAAAATAATATTGTTTATATGACTTTTTACAATCATCAAAATGAATCCTTACTTTGAACCAATAACCCTTATTTGTTATAAGTTCAAAAGTATGATATTGATTTTTATATTCATTTTCTTTTTTATATAAATGCCCGAAATGATTTTTTAAAAAATCTAGGGACGTATAACAATAACCAAAATGTGAAAGTTTCATAATTAAATAGAATCAATAAAATTTTTAACTTTAATTTGTAGGTTTAATATGTCTATCTCTTTTATTTTTGGATTATGAGAAATTATTTCATTAATTTGCTCACTTGCTAATTGATAATAAATATCATTTTTTTGTAAAGTTGAGCGAAAAAAAATAAAAAAAGCTAATTGTTTTTTTGCTTCACTTAAAGAACATTTTTCAAATTTCATAATTAAAAAAGATAAAAGGATAAAAAAAAGATGATGCTATTAAATAGCATCATCAACAATAAAATTTGTTTTTTGTATATCGTTTAAAAGTCTACATTTTAGGGATGCATACTTAAAGGAATAAACTTGATTATCAATTGATATAAACCCTAGACTAGGATTATTTTCTTTTATTTGATAATCTTTTTTGTTGTCTCTTAAAAACATAACGATAATTAATTATTAATAAGTACATGAGAATAAGAGAATGGATTTTGTGAAGTTTTTAAAACTTCTTTTATTATTGGTTTATATATGAAACCGATAATTAAAAAAGCAATTGTTGAAAGTACAATTTGTGTTGAAAATTTCATAACAATAATAGAGATAGAAAAAAAATTGTCTCTATAACCTTAATTATAGAACAAAAACTAGGAAAAAACTAGGATTTTAAAGGGATTCTAACCTTTTTTTAAATTGTCACACTAACCTGAGACAAGATGAGATTACAAAAAACCTAGTCATAGCCTGGGTTTACAAGGAATTTTATAATATATAAGAATAGATAAGAATCATATACTTTTAATACTCTTTATGAGTATTGCATCAAGATAGCTAGTAAAAAAGTAGCAATATTATAAGACAATTTTAAGACAATTTTAAGACATCCTGAACCTATAACAATATATATTTTTTAAATTATTAGATATGAAAATATAACCTATTTAAAAATTGACTCTATAAACCTATATAAGAAAAAAATAAATAAAAAAAATCTAGATAAAAATTATCTAGATTAAAAAAAAATTATTTTTTATATATTAGATTAAAATTTTAATTTTGATTTTAAAATTTTATTTTCATTTTTCAAAATTTTATTTTCATTTTGAATAATTCTAATATAAGAAATTAAATCTAGATAATATTTTTTAAAATCATCTAATTTAATATTATTAGCATCTTTAATTAAGTTTGCTAATTTTTGCGAAAAAATAAAAAAAGACATTTCTAAAATTTTTATTTTTGGTTTTTGGTTTTTTGTGTTTTTCATTTTTTGTTAATGAATTGGTTTACTCTTTAATTATAAATTTTTAAAAATCATAATTTAATTTTTGCGTGCGAAAAACTAAAATTTTTTTTTAATCGTCCTGAGAAGTAAAAACAAAAAAAATAAAAAATTTATTTCTTTATACTTTATAAAAAAAAATAAAAAAATAAAATATAAATAAATAAAATAAAAATAAAATATTTAATTACATTTTTCTTGAATAAATTACAAAAAATAAAATATAAACAATTAAAAAAAATTACACTTATTAAATATAAACAAATAGATAAAAATAAAATATTTAATTATATTTAAGCTTCAAATATTATTTTTAAATATAAACAATCCTGAAAAAATACACTTTATAAAATATAATTAAATAATCGCTAAAAACGTAGTCATAGCAATGGATTTAACACTTTTTTGTAAAAAATAGTACTTTTGTACTAATTTTTTTGAGATTTTTTGAGATTTTTTGAGAAATTTTGAGATTTCCTGAGAAAAAAAGCTTGCGAGTCCCTCTGTGAAAAAGTCAGCGAGTCCCTCAAAAAAAAAGCTTGCGAGTCCCTAAAAAAAAATGTTTGCGAGTCCCTCAGAAAAAATGTTTGCGAGTCCCTCGCCAAAAAAAAAGAACCCTTGCGAGTCCCTTTTTTAAAAAATTTTAAAAACTTGATTATATATTAGCGATGTTCATATTCTTCTTTATGACCATCTGACCAATCTTCTGTCTCATATTCTAATCGCATATCATTAGTGCTTCTGTCTTCTAACCATTCTTCCATTTCTTCCTTGGTTTCAAAAGAAATTGTATAAGTACATTTTGATGTACAAGTAACTTCTAATTTTTCATCCATTGTTTAACCTCCTAATTTTAGATTTAATTGATGAATACATTTTTCTTTTTTCTGTATCCATATTTCTTACATCAAGTGCAAACCAAGCTTCGGTTAAAACTTCTGCAAGAAATTTAATTTCTTTTTGAGTAAGAATTTCTCCTAGTGCATCAAACATTTTAAATACCTCCTTAATCCATAGAATCATAGTATTTTGCAGTTCCATCCCAAGGTTCAACAATACCCCAATATTTTATGTAAGCAAATTCTTGGTCTTTGCCACCACCATATTTTGCATCTTTCCAATTTTTAACACGCTTATTGAAAACACCACCTCTTGGAATATCAACAGGAATTTTGCGACCCTTTTGACCAAAACCATCATGTTCAATTAATTGGTCAGCGATCTCTTGTAACCAAACAGTTTTGTCTGTTCTTCTTACAACTTTATAAAAAGTTGGAAGTTGCATTGTGCAACCGCCATTACAAAAAGCAATTTGTCCAACTTCAAAAGTTTTGGTTTCTTGAATAGTTTTCATAATTTATAAAAGAAATTTACATAGATTCAGGAACCTGAACCTATTGTTATTATAGCAATATTTCCTACTTTTTTGCTAGAAATTAGGCTATAATTAGGGAGTAGTTACACATTCTATTTATGACAAACTCACTAAAAGAATTACATGAAGTTTCATTAATGAAGCACTTGTATTTCCCAAATACAAAAAAACTTAGAGATCTAGCTTTTAGGACTCTAAATGCTACTAAGTTCAAAACAGCATATGAACAGAAATATACTTCTGATAAAAGTTTATGGTTGGTTAAAGATGAAGGTATCTATTTAATGAATTGCTATAAAAAAGATACAGAATTTTTAAAAAAAGATAAAGATTTTGTTGTTTATGCAAGAGGATTTAATCCTAATACATTAGATAAAGAAATAGTATGGGATAGATCATATGAAATTAGCAGAGATGACTTCGCAGAAAACATTCCATTAAATGCAACTATGATTAAAGACATAGTTCATGGATTAGATTTACATATTTATATAAGTGAAGAAGAAATTAGAGTAAAAACTTTCGGAGGTAAATAAAATGTCAAAATTTGTTTCTTACGAATCTTGGGAAAAAGATCTTTTTAAAATCCCTTACCTCCCCGAACTTGAAAGTGTCATAGACAAACATGGTATTTGTGATGTTCACGAAGATACAGCGAGTCTCTTAATTTTCAGACAAGGTGGTCACATCGAACAATTTCAAGATGACACTTATCATGTCACTTTAGATAGATCAGATATTTACGACATAAATTTAAATGTTGTAAAACGTGCTTTATATGATTGGGCTAATGGCGAACTATTTAATTTACAAAATGGTTTCAAATTTGGCAGTTATAAAAGTGAAAATGGATGCACTTGGGATTTACAAGAATTTGCTATCTTGTCTAATTCTTATACTGCATGGTTAAAAAAAGAAAATCTTCCACAAATGTCAATCGAAGATTTACTTTATTGTTTTGAACCAATTAATGGAAAACATTTAACAGATACTCAAAGAGACACATTACGTTCTTATGAAAGAATGTGGACTTTAGTAGATGATGCTTTTAATAAGGAGGACTCCCTAAATGCTTAAATTTAAAATATGGGAACATCACAACCCCAAAATTGCAGAACCATATATGAAAGACTTGTTAGAAAAACTTAGCGAGTCTTCTTCTAATTGGTATGGCGATAGTTACTGTAATGATTGTATGGCTAATGTATCTTTGCAATATCAAGAGAATAGATGGATACATATTCAGATTCCTAACTCAGAAAATAATCGTCCTGATAATGAAGAATTTGCAAAATTCTATGTCTATCACAGCGATCAAGTCTCTGACTTTGAATTTAATAAAGAGTGCGAGTCCCTTGATGATGCTGTAAAAGTTGCAACTGATTTATTAAAAAAATTAGGTGGCGAAAAAATGCTTCCTAAAGATAAAAATGATCTAGCAATTGAATATATAAATCAAATGCTTAGTAATCAATATAGTCTTATCGAGGACAGAAAACTTGATAAAGATTATGAATCAGATGAAGAGTTAAAAGAAAGTACTGAATCTGAATTATCAGAAATCAGAAATGCTCAAAGATACATGGATTTACAAACGGAGGTTATGCCATGACAAAAAAAGTTTTTGACGGCTTCACAAAAAGACAATTAGATAGTGCTTTTGATTTAATTAAATTTCCTAGTGGAGATTGGAAAGATCCAATTCAAGCAAGGATATTAAAAAAAGATTTAAAAGTTCTTGAAGCTTCAATTATTTATTACTGCGGTTGCGGTTTTAGTTCAGTAAAAAAAGATGACCAAGATGCTTGGGATGAATATTACTACATCAAAGCAGATGGTTATTACTTATCTATGGTGCATTAATTATGAAAAAAATCACATTTGAAGAATGGAAAAAAGATTATGAGGATATTCCTTATATCAAACAAAACTACAAAAAAATCCATGAAGAACATGGTATTCCAAAAGAATGCATAAATGGTGGAGAAGATATAATGTTAGCCGATTCGGAAGACAAAATAGATCAACATACAACAATATGTGTGCGAGTCTTTAAGCATGGTGGTTTTTATGAAATCACATTAAATAGCAAATATTATTTATTGCTAGGCAATCAAGATTGGTTAGAAGAAAAACCTGATGAGATAGAAAAAGAATTGTACGAATGGTGCAATGGCGAAATTTTTAATACGGAGGAAAATTAATGACTTATTACGTTTATGGTACTTACATAGAAAAAGTAAGATACAAATTTAGAACAAAAAAAGAAGCGGAATTATTTGAAAAACACGCAAGAAAAAAATGTCCTACATCGTTTGATTGGTGTTTTTATGATAATGATGATTTAAAAAATAAAATACAATCTGATAATGGTCAAAGTTTAGGTTTGTATGATTTTTATAATCAATGCTCAAATGTTGCCAAAGAAAATTTTCATATATCAAAACCAATAAAATCTACAAGTTTATGGAATCGATTACAGCATTATTTATTCTTTTTTATAGGTTTAAATAAAATAGATCGATGGCACAACTATGGAAAGAAAAAAATATGGAGTGATTCAATACCATTTAGAAAAAACTATGACACATTAGGAGACTAACAATGCTTATCAAATCAACAAACAAAAAAGGCACATTTAATTGTGATGAGGATGGAAAAAAATTAATTGATTTAATTGATTCCTTATGGTGGGGACGAGATCGGTGGGATAGTTCCACAGAAAAAGTTATGAATGAAATTGCAGATTTATTAGAAATGGGAGAAGAAGAAAATGACTAGAAAAGAAATGGAATTTGTCATTGAATGTATTCAGAGATATAGAACATGGTTAAGGGAAGATGCTCGAATAAGTGAGAAAGAGATAAGAGAAGATGATTATTTAAATAAAGAAAATATTATGTCAAAAAAAATAATTCAAGATATGAAAAAACAAATCACAAAGCAAAAAAAATAGGACTCTTGCGAGTCCTTTGCGAGTCTTCTAGTTCGGGGAGTCTATGATTCTGGTTTTGTTAATTTTGCAACTGCTTCTTCTAATAGTAAGGTTGCGAGTCCTGTCGGTTTCATATCCTTAAATTTAGAAAACTCAATATTTGTTTCATTTCCACAAGTGGGACAAATATTAGTTGATGATTTTTTTGTTAATGTTTCCAGCTGCTCATAACACTCGTCAGAAATACGAATGTTAAACTGTCTTTTTTGCATACTGCGAGTCCTCCGAGTCTTTAATAAGGGTTGTTGTTGTTGAAGAAGAAATCATCTGATTTTGCTCCTTCCTGGTACGCTAAAATTTTTAATTTTTTAACGATTCCATTGATAGTACTCAGATCAAGAAATCTGAGTTGATCTTCTGGTCTTGCTTCTCTTTCAATGTGTAAAACATGACGTAGCAAGTCCTCCAGCTGATCATGTTCCAACCTGGATAAACCAAGTTGGAAAATTTCTTGTGTTTGCAAGTCTTTTAGGTTCATTTAGATACCTCCTTAATTTTGTATCTTTTATCTCCCCTTTCTTGAATAAGATAATTCTTTTCAAGTTGTGAGATGTCTTTGTCCTCCATAATGGATTTAAAAATATCAAAAGGTATTTCTTTAGCAGATAAATGTTGAACACTTTCTATTTGAACTTTTTTGTAAAGTTCATGTTCTGCGGAACTATTCAATAGGCAATAAAAAAATATTTCAAAAGCAGTACTATGTAATTTAGAATTGCTTTCTTCAATATGACTTTTTATAAATTTACCTGCATCAGATAATGATTTTTTAAGATCATATTGATCACGATAAGATAGCTTCTCAAAACTTGGACTAGTAATTTTTTCTAACAAATTTTGTATCCTATCAATCTGAGCTAAATTAACTTCTTGAAGTTGCTTAACTTGATTTTTTAGATCTCCTAAATGTGTTTGTATGTTATTCACTTAATTACCTCCTTGTAATTGAATTGTCCAATCTTTTATTGCAGATAAATAAACTCCGCAAGTTTCATTTTCTAAATTACCTTCATCGTCATATTCTTTTATTGATACCAAAACCTTTGTCGCATCATCTAAATTTACAAAGAAATCATGAATACGAAATTCTACTCCATGTTTATTCGTAAGTAATGCACCTTTTAATTGGTTCAGTGATAAAGAGGAATGCTTATCTATTTTCATTTTGCAACCTCCTCATCTATTGGTGTATTAAATGCATAAGATTCAATTCTTTCAGTAAGTGGCTTAATTAAACCATCAGAATATTTTTTAGTTTCTTGATCATATTCGTGATTAGACATATATTCCCTAACTTGCTTATAACCTTTAGCTTTTCTTTCTTCACAAGAAAGATGCCAAAAATCTTCAATTTCTTTTTCAAGCTTTTCATTTATTTTAATTTGCTTTTTTTCTTCTTCAGTAAACTCAGAATCTAATTTTTTAATAGTTACATCTGTTTCACAAAATAAATAACCTAAACCCTCTGCATATGCTAAATAATGCAAATCAGATAAACGTCTTTTTTGATCCTGGGCAATCCTGGTCAAAAGATCATAATCTTTATCTGGAATAGAGATTTCAATTTTTTTCATAATAATAAATGAATGTACCCCTTTATTATACATGATTCCTAGCAAATTACTAGACTATTAATCACTATATTTCCAATCTTTAACAGCTAATGCCCATCTTGGTGCATGACTACCACTACCTAATTCTGCTTGTAGTTTATGGCTGTTTACTTTTACTACTAATCCATCTGTTGGGTATCTAGAAAAAACTAAACTATCTTGCCAATCTTCATGTAAAATTTTTACTCTTTGTATAACATTATTTTTTATATGTATATGACCACAGATATGAAACTTCCAACATAATAATTGCTGTAATGTGTCAATCTCATATCCATCATCTTTTCCCATAATCTCAAAAGCACAGAATGCGAGTCCTTCTCCATCGGGTGCTTTTTTTCTCATGTGGCCTGCTGCAAGTCTCTGACTTTTTAAATGTCCTGTTGTTCCATATAATTCTCCTCTTATATCTATGCAACCTAAATGATTTATTTTTTGTGGGACATTAGTAACTTTTCTCATTGCATATGTAATATCTTTACCTTTTCTGTTCCATGCTTTAACTAATTCTCCAAATCTATATCTTAGTGCTACAGCACAACCATCTATTTTAGGTTGTACGATTACATCAGTATTAAGTGGCAAGTCTTTATACCAATCTATAAAAGAATAGTTTCCTAAACTTAATAAATTATTGCCACCTCCAGGGAAAAGTAATAAAGGATGATTTGGTTCTATATCTACTAATTCTGCCCTTAATTTATCAAACTCTAAATCAGACACTAAAGGATTACCAGCTCTATAAGCTTCATCTAATAATTGTATTTTCTTTGCTAGATCGTCTACGTTAGTCACTAAGGTAAAACATTTGCTATTAATATCCTAGCATTATCTTCCATATTTATCCAACTCTCTTAAAAATATTTTACCGACATTTTTATCTGCACTTTTTTTAACTAAATCAAAGAAGGTTTGTGATTTTGGTTTAACTGATGGTTTTTTATCAAAAAAGAATAGAGGTGTAATAAATGTTTTATATGTAGAACCTTTTTTTAAATTAACTCTATAAATTCCAGGCTTAAATCTACCAAATTGATCTTTTTTTGCAAAAACTCTTGCATCTTGTATTTTTGTACCTTGTGCATTATATTTTAATCCCTTTGCGTCAGTTTTTCTTAATGCTCTTTGTGTATCAGCATATATATAAGGCAAAACTCTTTTATTTTTACCTGTAGTTAATATCATGTCTCTATATTTTTTATTAGGATATGCGAATTGACCTCTCTTCATATAATTATTTGCTTTTAACCATTGATTAAAACGAGTCTCATAAACTTTACTACTACCACCACCAATAACAGGATATAAATATTTTGTAGGTGGGTTGCCTTTAGATTCGTCATCTATTGGAAAAATATCTACCTCTGCTTTTCCTTCATAGTTTTTAAAAATAGTACTACTTAAAGTTAGTGGAACAGGATCAATAAAAAATTTATTTTTTGCATAAGTTTTATTAACATCTTCTCGAACTTTTATTCCTAAAAATTCTATTGTTCTATAACTTACAAATCTCAAGGATTTGGGTTGATATTTATTTAATTCTTTAGTTAATTGTTGTGGATTATATTTAATTGTAATAGTCATATTTTAATACAAAAATATAATTAATTAAATTATAGCAAGTTCTCGGAGGATGAGACTCGTGTCCAACCTTTTGAAATGTCCAACCTATTTCCTATATATTTCCCTTTTTATCTGGTGTATACAAGATAGCCCCTATTTAGCCCTATCTTATAGGTATTTACATAAAAAAAGTACTTTATAGGTTTTAGGTTGGACGTTAGACACAGTCAGTTGTGGACAGGGTGTCCAACCTGTGTCCAACCTCAAGGTGTCCAACCTCTTAACAATTTATACAGAAATGGTGTCCGAGTCTCGAATGTAGACCCATTTGCGACTCGATCTATCTCCTCTGCGTTTTTTAACGAGTCCCAAGTCCCTTAAGATTGATGCAATTTGCATTTGATCTCCTCTGGTTTGTCGTTCAATTGGCTTTTCAATTGCTTCTGTAAGTACGACCTCTGTTGTTAACTCACGACCCCTATTTTTTGGTTCATTTATATAACTTTCTATAACAGATTTCCAAGGACTATCTATTAAATATTGAACATTTTCTTTATTAACCATTGCCTCTGATTCGCTATCTAAACAACAAGGTTCAAAATTTTTATAAGCACTTACGACACTTGCCCAAATCGAGTCCCTCTCTCTCAATAATCCATCACAATCTATTTGATTAACACTATCTCTTGTCGTACTGCAAATCCAAAACCTACGATTCCCAGAATCATCAATTAACAAACCATCTGTTTTATTACTGGTTCCTACAATTATTCCTCTTCTTTTAAAAACTTCTGTTGATTTGCCATAAGGAACTCTAAATATATCAGTTGATTGAGATAAAAATGCTTTTACTTCTCCAGCTTGTTTTCGAGTTGTCAAGAAATCCAATTCGCTGTACTCCATTATCCAGCTGCGGTGAAGTACCATCAACGAGTCTTTATTAGAAATATCTTTAAGTGCATCAGAAAAGAAAGCACCTCCTAAAGTTGAGAAAAATGTAGATTTTTTTGCTCCTTGTTTTCCTACTATTACAAAACAATTATCAAACTTACAGCCAGGTTTATATACACGCTTAACTGCTGCAATTAAAGTACATTTAAGCATTTTATCGTAAATCGTAGGAGCAATTGCTTTATCTTCGGGTCTTAAATATGTTGTAGCTAACTGATCTATAAATGTTAAATCTGCTGTGTTATATACATGATCTAAATATTCTTTGACAGGATCATATTCATTTTCTCTAGCAGATTGAACAACACAATCATATGCAACATCTTTTGGAATTTTGCGTCCTTTGTCTGCAAGTTTTAAATAATATCTTTCTAAAGCATTTTCTCCCTCACATACTTCTCCACCTTCTTCTATTTGTTGAGTAAAAATATTATATCTAAAAGGATTATCTCCTTTATTTTTTGTCCTAAGTTCTTGCATTAATTCATGAGCTTCTATTTTTTGTAATGGTTGTTTTTCTAAAACTACAAGTTGATCAGGATTTTCTATGCTTTGAATCTGTACAAGTTTTGGTGGATTATATCCAGATTCTCGTGCGAGATACCAAAAAGTCCCTGCTTCAATTTGTGAACCTCCAGACTTTGCAATCTGTTCAATACCACCCCATTGAGGAGAATGTTGTTGCATCAAAGATATTGCATCGCTCGAAGATCTGTTCGCATCATTACAAGCTTTTATAAGTCCCCATAATAAATTCCGATAATAATCATAAGTACCACTTCCAGGTACACGAGGAGGAATGCAATTTAATGCTTCTTTAATATCCTCAAAAGTCCCTTTTCTATATTCCTTAAATTGTTTACTTTTTTTTATTTTTTCTGTTTGTACTTTATCGGGCAAACAATCTTCTATATCTTTAACAGTATATTTTTGATCACATGAGTTAATGATCTTAGTCATCTCTCTTTGCGTCCCATCATCTCCCATATGGTATGTGCCAGGTAAACGCATTACTCGTGATGGATTTTTTAAAGCCCTGTCAGCATCTGCATAATCTAATAATCTTTCTTGAATAGGCCTCCAAGTCTTAGGATCTATTGTCTTTTTCAAAACCCAATAATTATGAATTGATTTACCTCCAGTATCTATTTGAAGAGTTGGTTCTTTTAGACCTAAAGTTCTCCATAAATCAACCTGTTCAGATTTTGGCCTATCGTCCCATTCACAAAACAATGCTCGGCAACCTGTTATTTCACTATCTGTATCTCCACCATCATTGACTACAACATAAACACCTCTACCTTCTATCTGACATTGTGTAATCCAATCAATATCTGCATTTGATTTTTTACCACGATCAGTATTTTTAAGGGGATGTCCTTTGGGATAAAAAGAACGTAATCTTACTGTATTTTTATCTTTGCCAAGAATTTTGAGGAAAGTTCTCCATTGCAACTTATCAAGTTTTAAGTCAGACATTAATTTTGTGGTGGTATTAATTTAGGGACAAAATATTGAAAACATCTTTAATGCTTCTGGCTACTCCTGTGATGCCCCCAGATTTATTTATGAAGTTAAGCCAATTGTTTTGTTGAGGTGTAAGTTTGCCTTTTTCTGTTTTTATTTCTATTGAGACAAACTGTGCTATTTCTTGTCCGATCATATCTTCAGTTATTTTTATTTTCTTAAAACCAATAAGATCAGAAGAACCTTTAGCTAACCCGAACTGAACGTATCTTCCTGTTCTGGGGTCGGGAAGTTGCCCCACTTGATTACGAAAAAGGCGAAGAGTTGGTATCTTGCCGATTGCAAGTCGGATTTCTTGTTGAAGCTTAGTTTCATTGTTGCTCACGCTCCAATTGTATAACCCTTTGCAAGGGTATAGCTGCAACTTGTGGAACTACTGAATTTCCCAGCTGCTTCAATCTTTGGACTCTTTGACTTGCGTCCAATCTATTGGATAGCCCATCATCTCCTCTACGAATCGTGGGTTTAGATACATATTGTCTCCAGTTTGGGTTAATACGTCTGATATTCTGTGTTTTCCATGTCGGTCTATATATCCTTGACCCGACCTCCCCTTGTAATCGGTGGCTGTCGGGGTTGGAAGCAACGGATATTTTTTTGTTGGAATCCCTGTCTGTTTGCATATCCCCTCCTTGAGATTGTCCCCATAACCTAGATTCGTTCTTCCAGGTTCGCTTGCTCTCGGTGTAGGTAAAAGAGAGTTGAATATTTCCTGAGTCTTGGGATTTACTGCTTCCCTCAGATTGGATAGAGATGTCCTCCCTTTTCTCGGACCTTCCATCTGTTTTTTTAAAGCTTCTGGACTCCTCTGATCTAAATGATCCATTGTTGTCGGAGTCGGCAACATCTCCCGATCTATTATTTCTGTTGCTAGTCCCTTGCTGTGTCTCTTGTCTTTGTTCGGACTCTTGTCGTAATACATCGAGTCGTTGCATACTGTAGGAGTCGGTAACATTTCCGCTTTCTCTTGTTCTTCGCATATTTTCATTGTTAGATCGTAACCTCTCGTCTTTCCTATTGAAGGTGGAACATTGTTCCTGTGATGAGCAGCTTCTCTTGTAGGTGTCGGGAGAGAATCCGATGAGCCAGAATCGATCTCTTTGATGGCAAGCTCCAACAAAGCTGCTTGGAATACAACACCATTCTGCATCGTACCCTGCCTTGAAAATGTCTCCGAGAACGATGTCCAATCCGTTATTAAGGATCGCTGATACGTTTTCCAAGATGAAGTATTTTGGTCGTACCATGCGTATGGTTCTGATGAGTTGAAACCAGAGACCAGACCTTGAAGTCTCTGTGATGCCTTGTTTTCTACCTGCGGTTGATATGTCTTGGCATGGAAATCCCCCAGTGATAATGTCTGCTGAATATGGCTCGGCTCTATAGGTTGTGATGTCATCGTGAATAGGAATGTTAGGAAAGTTTTTGTTTAGTACTTGTTGACAGTACGGATCAATTTCTATGAACTGTACTGTTTGAAATCCACCTACAAGTTTTTCCGCAGCGTAACTAAAACCGCCAATCCCTGCAAATGTATCTAGTAATTTTAAAGTCATGGAGTAATTGGACCTGTGAAATCATTAGGATCTATGAATATTTTTCGTTCTTTAACTGTCTTAACATAGTTATTTATAAAAGCTCTATCCCACGGATATTTATACATTTCTGCAAACCATTTTTTATGTGATTTATGTAAAAACCATTTATCAGAAGAATTTATTGTAAATAACTTAAAAATTTTATCAGCAGTATATTTTCCATCTTTTACTGTTTCGGAAAATTTAAATTTATTAAATGCTTTAGTATTTAAACAAAATAATTTAGCAATAGTTTCTTTCTGATCTAAACCTAAATAAGATGCAGTTCGTGTGCCGTTGTTAAATTGTGCAGCCCTATATCTTGGAACACCTTTATTTTTTCTAGACTCAAATACCCGATAAGCCCATCCTTTTTTATAACCTAATATTTTTGCAACCATTTCTAATTCTTCTAAGGTTTTTGCGGTTGCTATTAATAGTTTTTGTTGCTTCTTTTCTGTTTCTTGCTGTTCTTTTCTCTTAAGTTCTTCTAATTCGCCTTCTTCTTGCTTAATAAATCTTTCTCTATTTTCTGCTTGATATCCACAAACAGGACAAACTGGTGTTGGTTTATATGTAGCAAAACATTTTTTGCAAGTTTCTACATGAGGTGCAAGTTCTCCTTTTTTCTTTTTCTTTTTTTGAGAATGCAATGACCATTCTCTTTTATCATCTACAAATCCATGTGTTCTGGTGCTATTAACATGATCTAAAATTATGGCTGTTTTATCAGGTTTTGGTCTTAAAACTCTTCCTACTTGTTGTAAATATAACCCTTCAGATTTTGTTGGTCTAAGGAGAATTGCTGCTGATACATCTGGAACATCTGTACCTTCTGATATGACATCAACAGATGTAAGAATTTGTATTTTTCCATTTCCAAGTCCTTTAATCGCCTCATCACGATCATCGACCTTCATCTCGCCATGAACTATAGCAGCTTTATAACCTGCATTTTTAAATTTATTACAAACATCAGTTGCGTGTTTTATAGAAATACAAAAAGCAATTGCAGGTAAACCATCAGCGTGTTTTTTATATTGTTGAACTGCATCGCCAATAATGTCAGCAGAATCAATTTGTTTTTCTAATTCTTTTTTCTGATAATCTCCACCTAAAGTTTTTACTTTATCTAAATTTACTTTTAGTGGAGGTGCAAATACTTTATAAGGAGCAAGATATTTTTCATCAATTAATTTTGCCACTCCAGGGCCTTTTACTAAATCATCGAAATAGTCAGCTAGTCCTCTGCCATCAAGTCTTATTGGTGTTGCGGTACATCCAATTTTATATGCATCTTTAAAATGATTTATTATCTTTGTCCAACTTCCAGCTGCTGCGTGATGTGCTTCATCAATAATAATGTAGTTAGGATTAAAAGTATTTTTTACAAGTCTTCTTACTAAAGTTTGTACTGATGCTATTTGTATATTGTTAGTTGACTCTTTATATTTTGCAGCAATAACACCATGATTAACTCCAATATTTTTTAATTTTTTTGAGGCTTGATCTATCAGTTCTCTTCGATGAACAAGAATTAATACATTTTTTTCGTTTTGTGATATTGCTTTAGATATTGCAGCAAAAACAACTGTCTTACCAGCTCCAGTTGGCATTACTAACAAAGGAGATTTTTTACCCTTTGTATTAAAAGAATATCTAAGACTATCTATTGCTTTGATTTGATAACTTCTTAACTGCATAAGGTTGCACGAGATGTTTCTAGGGTATATGATACGACAAGAAACGACAAGTCTTTTATTTATAAATGGACAAAAAAGAATTATTAGATCGTTTACTACTTCATGTAAGAACAGACAATTATAAAGGTTTTTGTTCTGCTGTTGATAGTGGATTTACACATTTTGGAAAACAAGAACTATACAACATTATGACTAGTGATTTACTAAAACAAATCTGTGATTGTAATGAGCTTGATACTTTTCTTGGATGGGGAGACAAACTTTACAATGATGGTTTTAATAACTGGAAGGACAGGATAGAAAAAGATGTATAAACCACTTGTAATGAGTAATGCAGAATATCATTCAAAGAAAGACTACGAGTCTTCTAGTAGTATTCGTGATGCATTATTAAATCCTAAAAAATATATATTTCGTAAAACACATGAAACTGTTCCTACTAAAGCAATGGAAGAAGGAACTGCTGTTCACACATATTTTTTAGAAAATGATTTATTCAAGAAAAATTATGTATTCAAACCAAAAGCATTTAATGGGAGAACAAAAGAAGGCAAAGAATGGATGCAAGAACATGGTCATCTAAATATATTGTCTGCTGAATGGGAAGAAAATCTTATACAGATGAATCACAACTTTATAAACAGCCCTGCAAAATTTATCTACGATAAGGAGGGATTAGCAGAATTAAGCTATTTTTGGGACGATTTATACAAAATAAAGGGTAAATGTAGACCAGATTGGCTTTCTAAAGATGGAAATACAGTTGTTGACCTTAAAACTACACAAGATGCAAGTCCTAAAGGTTTTCAAAAATCTATAGCAAATTTTCGTTATCACATTCAATGTGCCTGGTACTTAAGAGGATTAAGAAAACTTGATGTACCTGCAAAAGAATTTATTTTTATTGCAATAGAAAAAACAGCACCATATTGTATCGGGGTCTATCGAGCAGATGAGGACATGATTAATGCAGGTATGAGTGAAGTAGAAAAATCATTGGAACTTTTAAGAATATGCCAAGAAACCAAATTATATCCTGACTACACACCGACCATTCAAGATATTAGTCTTCCTCCTTGGATGACTAATAAAAAAGTCACACCACAAAACTATCAGGAGATTGAACTTTACTAATGAAAATTGAATTTGATTACAAACAAGGAGAGTGGATACAACTTAAAGCGTATCTATTTCCATACCTACATAAATCTGAACTTGTACAAGATTTTGTAGAAAAGGTAAATAAAAAAACTAGATTGAGGCCAATGAAATGACAACAGAAATTACAAAAACATCTTTAGAAAGCGAGTCTTCTATATACCAAACCACAGATAGTTTTGAGTTTGCACAAAGACAGGCAAAAAGTTTATGTCAATCACAACTAGTGCCAACACAATATCAAGGTCAACAAGGTTTACCAAATTGTTTGGTTGCACTTGAAATGAGTAAAAGAATGAATCTTAGTCCATTAACTGTTATGCAAAATTTAAATGTTATACACGGCAAACCAACATGGTCAGCACAATTTATTACATCTAATATTATTGGATGCGGTAGATTTACTAACTTTGATTATTTAGTAAAAGGTCAAGGCGAGACATTAGAAGTGCAATGTGTTGCCACCAGGCTTGAAGATAAAAAACAAGTTAAAGGAACAGCAGTATCTATGAAGATGGCAAGACAAGAGGGTTGGACTAAAAATCCTAAATATTCGAGTATGCCTGAGTTAATGTTGAGAAACCGAGCCGCAACATTTTTTGGTAGGCAATATATTCCCGACTTGTTATTAGGTGTGCAAACTAGTGAAGAAGTGATAGATATAGAACCAGAGCCAATAAATGTATCCGAGTCTTCGGTGCAAGTCGAATCAAAACAGGAGGATGAAAATGACCTTGGATTCTAAAGATGAATTTATTACAACTATGGAACTTGCTGAACGATGGCGAGTCCATACCGACACTGTTGAACGATGGCGAAGGCAGGGCAAACCCCCTTCTTTCTATTCGATTAATGGAAAGATCCTCTATAAGGTGGCTGAGATAGAGGAGCTAGAACTAGCCAAACGTCAAAATTCTGAATTAAAACAATGACACTTGAATTACAATTAGCTGTTTTTAGACAAACAGATCAAGACAACAAGTCTTTTTATAAAGAGAAGTTCGATGCTTCTAAAAAATATCCAGACTACAAGGGAACTGTAAAAGTACCTGTAGGTCAGATTGAAGAATTTATTTCTTACTTAAAAAACGCAAAACCCGATAACGATGGTTATGTAGGAGATTTTATCCCATTAAGAGCATCGGGTTACACAAATACACCCAAAAATAATCCAAATGGTAAAAAATTCCTTGCACTTAAGATTGAGACAGACTATAAAAAACAAAAGGAGATATATGAGTCTGGTACAACATCAACAAGTCCTGTAGATGCACCTTTAGGCGAAGACGAAATCGACTTTTAACTTACGGGGCATGATCGCTAGTGGTATTCATGGGCTAGTTAATTTGCTGCTCCTTTGTAATCTTGAGGTTAATGACTCTGTATGACCTAAATGCACTTTTTTACAAAAATGACACGAGTTCCCATCGAGGATATATGAGAGAGTCAAAGGCAGTTTTTCTGAAAGGTTTTACCTGCCTCATATGCTCATATATAAGCAAACGCATCTGTTAGTCCCCAACTTTTTTTTATGGCAGACTCTACTAAATCAGTTTTAAAACTTAAAAAGCTAAGACAAAATCGATTGCTTTGGCTTGAAAAAAAATTAGATAAAGATATTCGTGGTTATGATCACATTGTTCAATATAGAGATGATCATACTGCTTATTTAAAGTCTAACTGGGTTGATGAAAATATAAGCATTATTATTATCAAACACAATTATGAGGTAAAAAAAGCAAAAACCATGAAAATTAAAGATTTTAAAAAATGGGAAAGAGAGGAGGTTGATAATGAAATCGAATAACTTTCCAGACAAAGAAATACTAGATATGCCTCCAGACATGGAAGGCGTAACTAGAGCAGAAAAAGATACAAAAACGAAAAAGTATAGATTTATTGTTAATGGAGTTGGCAATGGACCTATGAAGCTAACAACCTATGCAGAAAACAAAAAGAAAGCTATTAAGTATGTAGAAACAAGGTGGAAAGATTGTAAGTGGGAGATACTTGATTAATGACTAAATCTAAAATTACAACAGAAGAGAAATCATTTAATACTCTTACAAAAACTATGATGACTATGTATGGTCAGACTCTGAAAAATAAAAGACAACTATCAAGAATGAAAGCTGCTTATGGTTTTTTAGGAGAGCTAATAAAAGAATTAGAAAAACACTACAAAGAGGTATCTAATCAATGAAAATTATTTGTACTCTTGAAGAGCGTAATAATTTAATGGAAGTTATTACAGCAGGGTGTTGTTGGATTGGAAACGGAGAGGGTAAAAAATTAAGTAATGGAAAGAAAAATCAAAAAGTTGATATTGAAAAATTCAAAATGGCTACAGATTTTATTTATAAAAAAAATGACAAAATTATAGATTGGGAGATTATTTCATGAACATTATAAATTTTCCAAAAAATCCATATGCAGGGCAAGTTTATTGGGATATGAAAAGCAAAATTGTTTTTGAATATTGGACACCTGATGAAGAATTTCCAACTGAAGTAAAACCTAAATGGATTACAAAAAGTTTTGAAGCTGAATGTATCGCAATGTTATTTTCAAAAAAAGGAAAAGAAAAATATTTTGCTTATAATAAATTGATTGATATTTATAAATATACAGATCAACAGATTAAAGATTTAATGAAAGAGATGAGAATGGAGTAATGACAACAGAACAAAAAATTAAGGCTGCACAAAAACGTATAAAAGAATTAAAAATATTAATCAAGTGTTGGGAAAAAAAATAAATCTTGTATATCACATATTTAGTTTGCAAAGGACAAATTGGAGTTAACCCGATATATTATGGACTAACAACAAAATTTAGACCTTGGTATTTTGATGGAAAAAAAATTTATGTCGGTAGATTATATGAGACAAAATCAGAAGCAGAAAAAGCAGCAACAAGAATTAGGACAGATTGTATGTTGCGGAGTTCATGTTTTTAGGGTTATAAATGGTACTAGATACTGGATCAGCACACCACCAAATGGATATGAGGATAAAATTTGGAGTAGATAATGGCTTCTCTTAGATACCATGCAGGTCGCATGGTTCTATATGAAGAAGAACCAAGTAAATGGCGAGTAAAGATAAAAACAAAAAAAGGAAAACTTAATTTACCTTTACAAGCAGAAGAATTAGAACCTGCTCTTATTGAAGCAGAATATTTATATGCAGATGCTAGATGTATGAGCAGAGATCATCCTTTATGTATTGATTGTATTCATCATCTTGTTATAAAAGCAGAATGCGGTTTAGGAATGCCAGAAGGAAAAGCTAGTGGGGGAGTTTGGGCGAAGGATTGTGCTTATTTTTGGGAGAAGAAGATATAGATTTATCATACTCATCATAAATTTTATCTATATGATCCCCAGCTTGATTAATTATTTTAGTTAATCTAAAATTTTCCATTGCAAAAGCACTTATAAGATCTGGAATATCATCAGGATCAATATAATTAAAAACTTCCCTTAATATCATTTCTACTTCAAATTCTTCTTCAAGAGAAATGTTTGCTAATACCCAAGGCTCAACTTTACGTCTTTTCTTTGCTTGTTTGTTAAACCAGCCTGACCAAGGCATTTCAATTTTCATTAGAGTGTCCTCCACCCTAACAATAACTAAATATTTCAAAAAGTCTAGTTATTACGGATATACTGTGCTTTTCTATCTTCTATAGTTTGCTCTGGATATTGTATTGTATGCCAAATATGTTCACACTTAAAACATAATCTTCTTCTAATAATTATATGCTCCGAGTTTCTATCAGATTGAATTACTTTTTGTCTTGAAAGAGTATTACAGTTAGGACATTTTACAAAATTCAATCGATGCATCTGTAGATTTGTATGGTTTTTTATTTTAATATAGAAGCAGTTATTTAACTATAAAAATGCATACACAAACGAGAGGCTACGGATCTTCAAAAAAGAAGAAAACAAAAAAAGTAAAAGTTAAATTAGGTAGATAATTATCTACCTGGAAACAAAGCTTTTTCTAAGACATCACAAAGACGATCATCTACTGTGTTATCAGTTTTCTTAACCATAGCTCGTACTATATCAAGTGCGAGTTTTTTTATTGCTTTCCCACGAAGGAAAGCAAAAAGTATAGGCTCAATAATTTTTAGCATTGTAATTAGTAGATTGCTAGTCTTATAGTAGCTCAATCTATCCATCTAGAGCTATAGCCTCTTCTTCTAGTCATAAAGGAAGAGGCTATCTTCTTGGCTTTATTTCTGCAACAGCAAGTTCTACTTCTTTTAATCTATGAAATACTTCTTTCATATCGTCATGCATATCATCTATTTTTGTTGTTAGTAATTCTATAGCTGTGGTATTTCGCACCAAATCATCTCTTGATTGTCTTCCTCTGTAAGATATTGATCCTACAGATACAAAACAAGCTGTTAATAATGCCCCACCTACTGCTGCAATTACCTCTACCACTTTACGAGTCCTTGATCTATGTCTATTATACAAAAAAACCCTATGGATAAAAATAATTCAAAAGATATACCACAAAAGAAAAAAGAATTAGAAGATGATAAACCTGACTATCAAGAGAAGATAATGTTTTTAGTTAGCACTACTGCACAAGGAGCTATTCTTGCTTGGTGTTTGATCGTTCTGTCTCTTGGATATATTAAATTACCTAATAAATTATTTGGTATGGACATCCCAGACCAACCTAGAGTGGACAGTACGTTTGCGGCTGGATTGTTAGGAAATATTCTTGCAGGTTGGGGTGTTTCTGTTGGTGCTGCTACTGGAGCAAAGAAAAAGAAAAAAGAAGGAGAAGCAAATAATACAAACGCAAGTGGACAGCAAACTATAATAATAAGGCAACCAATAGAATTAATTACACAAAAACCTGAAGTCAGTAAAATTGATCGCACTCCTCCAAAACAATGAAAAAATTACTTCCTTTTCTATTTCTATTATCAACACCAGTTTGTGCTGATATAACTCAGAAGTTCACAACATCTGCACAGATAAGTGTAGATATGCCGTATTCTGTTACCAATAAATTAGGTACAACATATTCAATATCAGGTAACAACATCACTCCCTCTGTAACTTCTGGTGGTAGCACTACCTCTGGTGCG
>Ga0098042_1000226_pt1 | contig 22117 bp, 9 predicted proteins | sample 9_EtaG_FD_75066 | JGI IMG/M metagenome (GOLD analysis project Ga0098042, IMG submission 75066) | Marine viral communities from the Subarctic Pacific Ocean - 9_ETSP_OMZ_AT15188 metaG | ecosystem: Environmental > Aquatic > Marine > Oceanic | place: Pacific Ocean | collected 2015-01-10
ATATTTTTTTGCAACTGAAAATATTTTGTTGTGAGACCACTTATACCACTCAATACCCTCAACACCTTTATGTGGTATACCAGGATTGACTCTGAATATTGCCTCTCTTCTCCACAGTGTGTGAAGTTTATCTATTTGATTATCAATAGTTTTTTCATCACCAAAATTTATTGAACCAAGACACAACGCCATATCAAATGGCACTGACTTGTATTCTTCTATTGACACCTTTATATCTGCAGCATCATTATAGGGGTCTATACCAATAAGATTTGGAATCAAACTTTTGAGTTTATTATACCCACACCCTACATCTAAGACACTAGATGGTTTCTTACTATTAACGTAATCGACCAAATTATAGCCGCTATACTTAAGAAATTGATAATTCGTGTCTTTCCAGATTCCATTAAAATAAGAGTTCATCGCAGTTGTAAAATACAAAGGGGGCATCAAACATAGGTACTTCTGATTTGAAAAATTGATGTACCATAATCAATTTATCATATTCTTCTTTACCCTCATCGTTCCAAATATATCCTAACCTATTGATAAATGTTTTGTTTGGTTGAATTATATAACAATCATTATCTCTTACAAATTCCCTAATCATCTTATCATGTCTTTCTATTAGCATCTTTAATTTTTCATAATTTAATGGGTGATGTTCTTGAGTTTTCACCCTCATCCATGCTTTGTATTTTGGATAATTACCTGTAAATGTCATAGCAGTATTCCATCCTTCCCAACATAACTTGGTATCTCTTAGCACTAAAATTATTTTATTGTTTGGAAAATTATTCTTCAACCAATTCAGGTTCCTCGTCTCTGCAAAGAAATGTGATCTAATCAGATAGTTCTGATCATTTATCTCAGTGAATGGTCTGAGACACTCAGCCTTGAAAGATTCCTTAGTGTGATTTTTTTCTAGGTCATCAAAACCCTCACCAAACTCCATGAGAGGATCCCAGAATGCTCCCTTGTGGTGTACACATCCTGTATCTCCTTGCTTACCTGTCTCCTCTCTATCTGACCTTCTATCAGATTTATTCAGATTTAATTTAGCACAACAACCTAGTAGTAGAGACAGTTTTGCCCAACCACTACCAGGTACTGCTACGTAAAATATTAGTTGTTCGTCTTTCACTCACTTTTTGTTTCTTCTAACTCTCCACCATCAACTGTTGGTGGTGGTGTTTGTAATTCTTGTATTTGTTTTTGTAGAGTCAAAATCTTTGCTTCAAAAGCGATATTTTGAGCAGTGAGAGCGTTGAGTCTACTTTGATATACCTGAAGAACTGTGTTTACTTCTTCATTCATGATAAAGGATTATAACTGATTTATATATGCTAGAAGTCGCCACCATCTATGGTTATGTTTTCTAATGATCTTGTTGTGCCAGTGCAAGATATGACTTGTGTTTGACCTGCACAGTCATTTACAAATAGTGAACCAATCTCTAATCCTGAGTATGCACTAGCTGTAAGAACACCTGATGATTCAGATACTTCTGATCCTACAACTATTCTACCTGCTGAATCATCCCAATAAACAGCAGCTTTCTTTGCAGAACCACTGTAATAGTTTAGGACAAGACCTACGTCTTTATTAGTATCACTACCTAGTGCACCACCGTCTACAACTTGAAGTTCAAGAAGAACATCTTCTATTGTTGTATTGACAGTGTTCATCTGAGTTGTGGTGCCATTGACTATTAGGTTACCACTCAGTGTAAGATTTGTTCCTACAAATTCTGTCGCTGTCAGTGCTCCTGACGAAGAGTTGAATGTTAGATTAGATCCAGTCTTAGGGGAAACGTCACCCGTAGCAGATACAGCAAACAATGGAAAACATGTTGTATCACTTGACTCATCTGCAACTGTAATTTGTGTACCTGCACCAGCATTTTGAGGTGTAGTATCGAATGAAAATTCTCCTGATCCATTACACTTTAAGAAACCACCAGCAACTGCTTCTGATGGCATTGTATAAATTTGATTGTCTGATAAGGATGTAGGTGCTTTAATAGTAATAGCATGTGCACCATTATTTGTTGCTTCAACTAATTTTACGCCAGATGCATTAGTAGCATCACCTTTTTCCCAAAATCTTCCAGATCCTATAAATTGGTTGTTTAGTGTTGTAGAGTCTATACCAACATATAAATCATTTTTGTCAACGGTAAAACCAGGTTCACCTGCTTGTAAACCTGGCAAACTTGCAAGGTTACCTCTCTTAAACTGTAATACTGGAGATGCCATCTGTGCTTAATTACCTATTATATTTAGAATCATGACCATGTTCCAGCGTCGAGATCAATTTTATCATCTAATTGAACATCAAGTGTATCGACTAGGTTGTTTATAACAGAGGTGCTGAATCCAATAGGACCTGATACCGCCCCTACAGCAGAATCAACAATGGCATCAGGAGAAACAAACTGAAAATTATCTTCAGTAGAGTTATAAGTTAGAACAAAATTAGTCCCAACTCCTGACCCTATAGAAAGTGAATTGATGTCACCTATGTCTCTTAAGTTTGCCACTAATTCTCCTTGTGCAGAAAATTCAAATTTTGTTTGATCTTGTTTTACAATAAAAAACTCAGTATCTTGTTGGACATTGAATTCTTCTTTGGTTTTAGAAAATCTAACGGATGGTTGTGCACCTATGTCATCGTCAGCATGTGATGAACTTTTATTAACAAGTCCAGACATCTTACAAAGATAATGTAGGGTTTACCAAAACTTGTCCAGTGAATATTTTAGTTTTTACACCAGAAAGCTGATTGGTAATTAGTACATCATACTCGTATCTACCAGAGGTTATGATACCAGTTTGAGTACTTGACATAGACAACGTAAGTTGACCGTCAGTTGGTACGGAACCATGAGTTGCAGCAAATCCTATTGACCCTGCTGCTCCAGCATGTTTTCTCATTTTCGCAGAAAAACTAAACCCAGAAAGGTTCAGTGGAGTGTTATCACTCCTCTTCACATCAAATGTAGAAGAGAAATTTGCTCCCTGCTCTATTTCAATATTTACTGATGGAACTGCCATAAACCTATTTATTCTGTTTTAGAATTAACTCTTTCAACAATTCTATTTCACCCTTCAATCTATCTATCTCATCCCTTTGAGATAAACGTGCTTTCTTATCATTTATGTAGCGTTCGTACGCTGCACTATCCGTGTTTACTATCGCTGTCGTCTTCGCATCCCTCATCAGTGACGGGTGGTTTTCGACTGGGATTTTTTTTGATTGGGTATGTCTCATCTAGAGTTCCCGCTAATACTTCTGCTGCTAGTGACCATGCGTTTATCATACTTTTATTATGCCACAGCTATTGCTCTAAAGTCAAGTAACTCAGGCACCTGTGCTTGGTTTGTTGATGTCAAGCATATCTTGACTTGGAATCCTGTGAATGGTGGTAATCCGTTCTTAGTGAATTCATACTCTAAGAATTGATCATCCAAACTAGGAGATACGTTCCTATCAGGTTTTCCACTATTATTCTTCTCAGAAATAACGAATCCAGAAGAATCTAAATTGTCAAAACCAGGCATCAACTCAAACACTTTATCTATAGAGTCAGAGTCTGCTCTGAATAACCTATACAACACTCTAATATCAGCAGATGCTGGTCTAAACGCTGCAAATAATACTTTGAGTGATGTAGCAGGGTTCTCCAATCTTATCACTTTTGTTTGATACAAGTTATCATGAGGGTCATCAAGTTGATTTGCTTTGCTACTTTGTGCATAGTTACCAACAGGACTATTAATTCTAGAAGTTTTGACATTGATAGAACTCTTGAATGCATCAATGACAGGAGAGACGTTTTGATCATTTGTGCTCAAAGTAAGATCAACTGTCAATGATTTTTCACCAGGCAATGCTGTCAACTGTGCTGATTCATTTGCCTTAGATGCAACCATTCTAACATTAGGGAACGTTGTCTCATTGACAAGTGATATATCCTCATAACCCTTATCAGTAAACGATGCTTCCCCACCACTTACACTGGTTGCTGATGTGGTTCTTAGACTTGTATTGATAAATGTGCCCTTAGGTATGCTGTGTGCAATCGCTGGAGTTGCAGTATCAAATACAACATTCGCTGTACCCTTACCTCTTGTTCCCCCACCTGGCTTGTCCTTAGAGAACAAGGCAGATCCAGTGATCTTGGCGTGGTATGAATCAATAGTCACCTTGTCTTCAATAGTAGTAGATACATTGATCAATGAGTGTTGTGTATTTATTTTTCTAAGAGATACACCAGACAATTCATATTTCTGCACAGGTGTTCCTACTGGATAGGTTCTTGCAAACGTATCATCATTACCTCTGGTTATAGTGCCACTCAACTGATTAGTGCCAACAGATGTGTATTGTATAATTTCGTCACCTAGTAATGCAAAACCAGGATTGCTGGCTGTTACTTGTGCTCCCTCAAAGAAATTGAATCCTGTGCTACTCGCCACACTGACTAAACTTGTGTCACTGACACCATATGCAACAGTTGTCTTTGTAGGTACACTGTCACCAGTGATACCATTTATTTTGACTGTATTATTGTCAGAGTAGTTTCCATGATTAGGATGTGAGACCTTGAAATGTAATCCATCATACTGGTCAGTATTTGTTGTTACTGTAGAAGGTATGATACCTGCCACTGTGACACCATATCCTAGTGATGCATCATGGTATTGTATTGGGTTTGTTGTGTCAAATGTGCCCTTACTATTAGTAAGAAGAAGTGAGTTTACACCAGTTGTGACACCGACTGTAAGTAATAGATTTTGTCCTAAGCCCTTTATTCCAAGGGAAGCGGTCAATGTATCACCAACTTGATATCCTGTTCCAGTATTATCACCACTAACAGTTACCTGTGTAATAACACCACTTGATACAGTTACAATACCCACAGCTCCTGATCCTGACCCTGTGAGATTTACGAAACTGACGGTTGAATAAGTCGCATCTTCATACCCTGCTCCACCATTTGTGATTGTAAGAGTGCTGGCTGTTTGTCCAAGATGACCAAGTTTTGCTGCCACAATACCTGATGCTCCCGTATTGGCATCTTGTTTAATTTCTGTGCCGAGGTCTATGATACCATCACCAATAGCAGATCCTAGACCAACAGTAACACGTTTTGAAAATGTTTCTATTGGATTTTCAGGAAGATTATTTCTTGAATCAAATGTGTCAAGTTGTGGATTATAGAAACGCACTGTTCCAGAATCGGTAACGAATTGTGCTTTTCTTGCTGTATACTTCATGTCTTCCAACTGTGAAGGAGTCCATGTTCCAGCTGTCTGACCTTTGAATAGTGAACCTAGTGATGGTTGTTTTGTTACGATAACCTTTCCAAGTTCAGTGTTGTCAGCAGTTGATATGTCAGCCTCACCCACCTGACAAATCCACTGATTATACTCAGATGTTGCAGTTACAATTACAAAAGCATACTCTCCTCTAGGTAAGTAGATTGGAGATGGGAATGTGAAAGTGGTTGGTACAGAAGCATCTGATGATGTATTGACTTGATCAGGATTCAATATCACTTGACCATTCTTGACAATATTTCTAGATGGATATCCATTGACCACATTTACAACTCTCACATCTAGAGGTATAGTTTCAGACTTAGTAGCAAAGAAGAAATCTACTGATGTCATAAAGATACCAGGATTTTCTTCAACTTGGAATGTTTGTGCTAGTGGGTCATCATCTTCCTCAACAAAGTTACTGACAACAGTGTTCTGAATTTGTGTAATATTGTTTGTTATGTTTGTAATGTTGAATATTACAGGTTCTGGTATGACAGGAGGTGCTGGCTCTGTTCTCTCAAGGGTAGTATTTGTTATCAATGTACCCTCAGAGAAGTGGTCTGCTGCAGCTCTTGAGAAGTTCAAGCCAGGAAAATTATCCTGTGGTCTTAAACTTGATAGTAATGCTGTGTTTGTACCATTCTCAAACCTATTTGGTGGGATATAGTATGATCCAAGTAATGCACCGAAGTCATCTGATATAAGTCTAAGTTGACTGATCTCTGCCTCTGCACCACTGGTCTCTCCAACCAATCTCATACCCACAAGAGCAAATCCAAAGAAGTTACCATCCGACTTCTGGTTCAATGACTGTATGTCAATGTTCAATACAGTTGTAGTTTCTGAGTATGCTGAAGATAAACCAACGTTTGCAGCATATGGATTATTCAAGAATGTAATAGTTGGATTGTTGAAAGGTCCATCTTTGTGGTTAGGTGCTGCTAATCTAAATCTTAGATCTACACCCTGACTTGCATTCTGAGTTGATACTGCAATACCTCTTACTGTTTCACCTACTTGGAATGCACCCTGTATAGGTGTGACCTCAAGAAGTTTTGGTATGGTACGGATATTATTCTCTAGCATATCCTCACCAGCAAACGAGTTGAAGTGATTTGTGCCAGGTTTTAGTCGAGTAGCAGTAAATGCAATGTTCTGCTCTCTCATATTTGGTATTGCTTCTTCTTCAATGATTATGTCATTAGAGAATCCTATACCATCATCTTGTACCTCAAATACTCTTTCAGTAAAGATATCAGACTCTGGATTTAGAGCGAGATTACCATTCCAACTCCTCATCATGTATGGGTTTATATTTTCTACTCTCGTTGCAAACGGTTGAGATCTATCAAGCACCTCTTCATAGTTCAAGGTGATAATATCACCTGTCATCTTGATATTAGGGGAACCTAAATCACTTGCGAATCTAGGGTCAACTGAAAGATCTGGGCTGCCATTAGTGCCCACAACACTAGCAGAACCAATAAGGAGATCGACACTATCAGAGTGCTTTCTTGGTGTGAGTTTTCCTTCATTTATATCATACTTAAGGAATGGGACAGTTTTGTCAGCTACGAGGAAATTCTGGAAAGGATCAACAACAAATCCATTCTTGAATCTATCAAGACCTGTTGTAGGGTCTGTAATTACAAGACTTTCTGTTTTGTTCTCAAGAAGAGATAATGCAGTTACTTCCTCTATAGTTCTTATTCTTGTATCAAGATCACCTATCTGCTTCATCGTGTAACGTTTGTTAGCACGAAAATCTATCTTGACCTCACGTTTTGCATTGTAAACGTATGGTTGATATGTTATCTTAGCAAGTTCAAATGATTCTGATATACCTTCTGGTTCAACGGGTCTTACAGAAGGAGTTCCTTGCTGTACAGTGAACGATGAATCTCTGTTGAGGAACAATCTATCTATCCTACCAAGGTAGTGATTGTAATCAAACGTTATGTTTTCATCAGTAACAAGCACTGCAGGTGATTGTCCACCTCCACTAAAATCTCGTGAATCAAATTCAAACGGTGATCTACTACCTGTATATGGAGCAACTCTTGGTCTAAGATCTACAACATCTGTATTTCTTATATTATCAAAAGAAGGAACACCATCATAATTATTTTTTGTATAACTATTTGCTGAAATTATATCACCTGAGTCTTCTGAATTTATTACATAGTGATCAAAAAATACAGTTAATCTTCCCTGAGGTTCTGGGAAACCTTGTTTACGAACTATCCTTCCATAGTCATAAAACTCTGCTCTTTGTCCTGTATCAAGAATAAAGTTATTTCTTATATTTGGATCACCTGAGTTGACATTTGATAATACAGCTCTTACTCCACTCTCCTCAAAAAATACCTCTTCATTCTCAACAAACGCTGAAGCATTTTTGAATAAAACGTTTACCTTTGTTGTACCACTTCTTGAGAGAACTTGTGCTGCAGCTCCTGAACTCTTACCGACACCAATTTCTCCTACAATTATATCAGTATTGTTACCATTAGGTCCGTTGTATGACCCTAATGTCATGTCAGGTATAGAAGCGTCACCTATGCCTGATGATTCAAATACAGCAATAATGTTGACTACATCTGGCACATCTAATGATATTTCTCTATCTTGTACTCTTTTACCAAATATACCATTTGGTGTAAGACCATCACCCACACCTGTAGATATACCTGAGTTAGTTCTACTTGATCCATTTATAATTTTTACTGCTTCTCTTATGAGTGTTTTCTGCTTTGATTTTACTTTTGATTTTTGTTGTGTGCTATGTACAACAACAGAAGATTGACTCGCTGTCAAACCTGATATTGTAACACCTTTACCACCACCTGTGATTACAACCTGATCTGATGTAAGATCTTCTACAGATCCATCAGAATATGTAATTGTATATCTCTCTTCATCAAATGGTGCATAGATCATTTCTGTACCAGTCAATGATGGCAAGTCCATCTGACCACTACCATTTGTACTTTGACCTGTGTTCTCTATTCTTACCTGTAGTAATGAGTTAGTAAGATCTAGAGATTCTATATTTTTATTTGCTAATTCGGAGTATAAAAATCCACTTGTAGAGTCTCTCAACTTACCAGATACAATCTTCAAATCACTCACTGTAGTTGTAGAACTAGGAAGTGCCTTATGACATATGCCTGTGATTGTAGCAGGTGCTGCTACAAGAGTGACATTGTTATTGACAGGACTCACAGCACTAACAACGTTGAATGTTACGTCAGTCTGTCCTCCACGCTTATAAGCAACTACGTCTCCAACCTTGAAGTTTGATACCCAACCAGGTGTGCCACTTGTTGTTACACCACCACTGGTAATACTAAATGTTCTACCAGTAAAATCTTTTTTAGTTTCTAGTAAAACATCAGCAGCAAACGTTCTACCTGCTGCTGTAGATCTTACTGACTTTACATCACTTAGATCAAAATCACTTATAGATGTAATGACTCTACCATTGAGTTCACCATTGATAAGTATCTGCTCGTCTTGTAGGAATGAACCTGAAACTTGATTCAACTGCACTGTAGTGCTATTAGAAACAGCACTGCGTAAGAAACCCCTTGCACCACTATTTCTACCTTCTATCACAGCAGGTAAAGCAATTGTGTGTGCTTGGTTTATGGTAAGTTGAGTATCTGTTTGAACATCAAAAAGGAATATTTCAAATACACTAGCATCACCTGTATAACCTGAGTTCTGTAATTTGTAATCATATACTCTTGCTCTACCAATAGACTCACCAGCAGCAGTTGACTTAGTTGAACCTAATCGTTCACTACGCAAGTCAAGAAAATCAGATGTAGCAGCAGATAGATTAATTCTTGCAGAACTAAGAACATTATTCAATCTCAGTTTGTTACCTGCTTGAAATGGTACAGCAGATGACTCAACTAATCTTGTTGTTCTTGGTTTAGTTACGTCAATATAATTAGATCCAACGGATTTAGTTTCATATCCTTTTACATATGCTTTACCTGGACCTACTCTAATATTCAATAAGTCTTTTGATGGTACATTACCTTCATCTGTCTTTCCCTCTGGGAAGAATGTTCCAAAAACAGAGTGTCTATCATTCAAACATTCTTTTGCTTCTAAATCAAACTTAGTAACATAGTAGTCACCACTTTCGTCATATGTTCTTCGTGCAAATTCTTTTGCTAATTCACCGTAGAGAGTTGTCTCAATAATTTTCTTTGTATCACCTGCTGAAAGTCTCTGTAATTCAATAAAGTTCTCATCTTGAAAATTATCTAGTTCTTTCTTAATGAGAGATAGACTAATCTTGAGCCTATCAGCACCAGGAGCAGTGAAATTGGAGAATCCAGCAGCATTATCAAATAGACTATTATCATCAACAGCAGTGACAATCTCCTCCCTAACATTGAATCCTACCCTATACGATGGTAAATTACTATACTGATCTAATATTAGTGTTTCTGGAAGTACCTCTACGAATACACCTCTTGCAAAGAATACACCTCTTGTTATTGTAAACGCTGATCCTATTGAAGTTGCGTTAGAATTGATAGCAGTTGCAAAGTCAGATCCGTTTGATATGGTAGTAGTACCATATGTGATGTCTGCTAAAGTTGTGAGAGACTCACCATCTACGAATTGTTCTGACAAATAATCATCAGAACTCTTCTCATATTTTACAAATAATGTAGTATTGTTAGTTACTGATTCTGTAGATGATAATACTTTGACAACTTTTGCTGTGATACCAGATGTTTTTCCCTTTATACTAAGACCAACCAACTTGTCATAATACAATTCTACAGGAACACCAAAAAATGTAGATTCTATTTTGACTGAAGTATACTGATTATCATACTTAAACACACCAGGAATCACCATAGATCCCTCTTTGAAAATGTGTTTACCAAACTTCTCTACCTGATTTTGCAGAATAGACTGAAGTGTGGTTAGCTCTCTTGCTTGTATAGGACTGCCAGGTTTGAAAAGAACTCTGTTGAAGTTCTTTGATGAATCAAAATCATCAAAATATGGACTGACGTTTAGGTTGGTGTTCTGAGGCATCTTATTAGAATTCTAAGATAATTTTGATATCTTCACGTTGGTTAGTTGCTCTAGTTACTTCAGGTCTTTGGTCAATGTAGATAATATTTCCAGAATATTTTTCAATTTCTGGGTTTGCTAATCCACTATTGTACGTTTGTCCAAAGTAGTATGTTCTTGAGTTTACTGTGGTTGAGACTCCTGTAAAACCTGTATCAATTGATAAGGTTTCTGTCCCCCCTGTTGTAGTAACAATTATGTTTGTGCTACCACCTGTTGCAGGGCTTGCTGTGAATCTATTTAGTTTGTATCCAAAGGTAGGTTTATTGTCTGAGGAGTCATTTGTGGCAAGGGATCTGTCTTGCCAATATTGGAGTGATCTAGTGACAGGATCATATCCTATGATCTGACCCACAGCAGTAGAACCAACTCCCACTGTCTGAGTGATTTGACCATCTACAGCAACTGACATACTTGTGGTTGCTGCACCTGCCAATCTCAAACCATACACACCAGATGCAGATGAGGCACTTAATAAATTAGTGCTACCAAACTGTTTTGGATTTTCAATTATACCTATTCTTGCAAACTGGTTACCAGTAGGGAAGTCGGGGTTTGTAACGTCACTATTTTCAATTCGTGAATATACAAGCACCTTATTAGCACCCAACTCTCTGTATATGTCAGCACCGTGACCGCCAGGTGGGGGCACAATGACGGAGAATGAAGCACCACTTCCTGTCACCACATCATCAAGATCAAGAGTTCCAAAAGAATAACCGCTTCCACCGTTTGTAACTTGAACCGCAGAGGGTTTACCATTGATAAATGTGACGGATGCCAGGCCATCAGATCCATCTCCCCTTATAGGAACAGCATTTTTCGTACCACTAAATTGATAGGTTGCATTGGTTACATCTTCAATGACAACAGTTTCAATCTTACCATCTACAGCAGCATTTCTTACATCAGATACGTCTGGGTTAGTCAACCAATTAGCAGGGACAGGTATAAACTCGGCACTGTCAAATTTGATGATATCACTTGGTTTTATAGTGTAAAGATACTTCCAAATATATCCATCACTTTCCAATCTTGGTTGAAGATCGGTATGTGTTGGTTCCTCAAGTGAGATAACACCCCCACCACTGTTTGATGGAGAAGCACCATTGTATATGCACTCATAAACTCTAAAATCCGAGTTCATCACATAGAAGTTTGCTTTGTACAAACTGGATGAATTTGTTTGAGGACTAAGTTTATTGATGCTATAATCTGGTCGGTACATTTCATATATTGTACCTGTAGTCCATGAAATTTTTCTTATTACCCTCAACACGTCGGATGAGGTTATTTTCTTAGCAGATATTAGAGAATCATATACGTTATCATGCTCGTCAAAATTATCAATAGGTGAGGGAGTGGCAGTGTTCCAATCCGATGCTACAGAAGTAGCATTTGGTAAACCTATGAAGACATAATAACTGTTGTCAGTCGTCGAAATTCCGCTAACGAAATTCGTCGCATTCAAGACTCTTATCTGATCAGTGATGATCGCTGGCATTATTTTTGAAACTAAATTAGTTCGTAATTGTTATTTATGTGTAATCCAGAGATAATTTAGATGCTCTTTGGATTTGAGGAGCAGTTGATAATCCAGTAAGACCATTATTGGCATTCACAGTAAATGCTAAACCGACAGCTCCTGTTGTAAATTTAGCGTAAGAATATTCACCATAGAAATTACCTGCACCTGAACTTAGTCCAGTGACATTCACACCATGACCTGATGCTATCTCTGTGAATACTCTGATTGTTTGACCCGCACCTACTCTTGCTATATCACTAACTTGGAATACTCCATCACACGCAATCGTAGTCACACCTACAGTAGTAGACCCATCAAATGACAATGCAGTCACACCTGCACCAATATTTGATCTACTTACAAGGAAGAAGTCACCTGTTCCAATACCAGTCTCAGTGAATCCACCAAAATCATTATCTCTTAGAACTGAATTACTTGGTATAGAGAACTCAAATTGTAAACCAGTAGTAGTTGAACCAACTCCTACAATGACACCTTGATCTCCTTCCATCGTCACACCCTCTATAGACTTATAAGGGTTGGTAAATGTTGTGGTGCCAAATCCAGAGTTATCTTTATCGGTATCAACTAACTTAATATCAAATTCAGTTGTATTTGGATCCTCTGTTTTAGTGAAACCAATGATGCCAGATTGACCATAAAGAACTGTTGACGTAGTGCCCACACCTGCTATTATTCTTGTCGCAGGGCAAACACTACCAGCATACAAACCTCTTGCTTTACTAATTTTTACACCATCAACAATCTTATCCGCTTCTTGTTGTCTCCATGTAACAGGTCTGAGAGGGTTCTTAGACGCTGTAATACCCTGTCCCTTGTATATTGTGGTTTGTAGTGTATCTCTTGTCACCACCTCTCTGATAACCCTTGGATCTTGTTCTAAGATAGATCTATCATTAGGAGGACTACCTATTGTTACTATATCACCTTTGAGTATTGTCTCAACTGCTTTTGAATTAATAACGTCAGAGTCAGTTCCTCTGTAGAAAAGAACTTGTAAACTAGCACCTACAGGAGGTGGTTCTGTAAATTTAAGTTGAGTTCCACCATCAAATTGATATGCTACATTAGGTTTTTGTAAAACATCATTTATAAAAATCAATAATACATTATCAAGACTAATTGGACTACCAGGATTTTTTTCAATACTTATTGGTTCCCCATTTTCTTTCAATGTAAACTGTGATTTGCTACTATTGAATTCATTTGAAAAATCATCAAGTATTTGGAATTTTCCTAGAGACCATCCCGAAAACTTATCATCACTTGTTGCTGTAACGGTGAATGTAGCATTTTGAAAAGCAGTTCCAGCACTAAAGTTTGTTGGTATACCTGCTATAGTCAAGACTTCACCCACTGTATATCCATAACCAGTATTTGTTATCTCTGGTGCTGATACACTATCACCTATTCCAATTTTGAAAGATACTGATGCACCTATACCTGTGCTTCCGCTTATTAGTTTTATATCATCATACGCATATGGTGAATCAAACTCAAGGATGGGCACGTTTGTATGAGTATAACCCACACCTGGCGTTCCGTCCATGAACACTTTTTTTATTCTTCCATCTTGCACAGAAAATGTACCTGCAGCAGATGTTGTAGGATTACCACCTATAACTCTAACTGCAAATTGTGTTCCGTCTGATCTATACCCACCACCTGTGAATCCCATCGCAACAGTTATAGTACCAAAACCTGATACCACTGCAGTTCCAAAACCAGATTGTAATTGCTGATATCCAAATCCTTGAGAATTACCAAGACCAGTTATAATACCTTTTCTAGGTAATCTATTGGCATTGACATCAGAAGTGCTGTAGGTTTCTGTTTGACCAGGTATATCATTACCTGTAAATGTAATTGAGGTGGCACCGCCAACTTCATTGTAACCATAATCAATGTCAGGTTTCTGAAATACATTATTGATGAGTATAACACCAAAGTCAGTGTTGATACCAGTGATATTTGAACCGTTGCTAGTCAGTGTAAATGTTTTCCCAACACCAGTAAACCCACCAGAAATATCATCAAGAATAGCATTACTTCTGTAATCAGATCTCAAGAACGCTCTACCCTGAAATTCACTACCATCTACTACATCAGCAACAAGTAAAGTATGTGTACCAATACCTGCAGATGTGAGTGTAATACCAACACCTGTCAATGCATCATCTTTTGTGTTTGCAAAAGAAAAATCATTATTACCATTTTTTATTATAAAGTAATCATTATTACCCACAAGTGGAGAGGGTGGTGTTCTTGATCTGAGTTTTATTTGTGTGCCAGTGCTGAATATCTCAGTCAATGCTGAAAATCTACTTGCAGACACATTGACCGCACTTGATTGTATTCCAATATTTTGTCTAGTTCCCCCAAAAGGCGTATCTGCAAAATGTATTTTGTTTTTTCTGATATTATAATCTCCCCGCACCAAATTTACTGGATCATTTACTAAGTGTGCTTCTTCCTGTGTTCCCATCCATGCACGATCAACCAAAACATTATCTGTCTGCGTACCAAACCCAATAACTTGTATTCGCATTATCTCATTACCCATTTTTATGATGTCATATTGCTTAAACTTGTTGACATCAGTAAATCTTGCCTCACGATTGAACATCGTGGTCTTCAAAGTAGTCGATACGTTAGTATTCAGTAGAAGAGGTGATTGTACTACATTGTCTATGGTGACAATGCACTTTGTATCTGGTTTTTGTGTTGTAAAACTCTGTGTTGTACCAAAACCTACAGTAGTAAATCCTATATTATCAGCAGATATTGCTAAGTCTCTGGTGGCAGCTAGTTTGAAAGTGTTCTCCGATGTTTTTATAACAAAAACTGATGATGGAAGAGTTGTTGCAGCACCTATACCTGGACTAGCATGATCTATACCAATAGGTGTGCCATCAAATGCCTCATAAGTCAATTCTTCACCAGTTTGGAAAAAGTGATTCTTGATTGATATGGTGTCGTTCTTAATAATTACGTCACTCGATGACGCTGCGTTTATCTCACGAGAAAATAAAAGATCTCCTTTATGCGTGAGTCTAAAAGAAGTTTGAAAACTCTCACTTGCAGTATTGAATTGTTTATTGACTGACGCTAATTGAAATGTCATTAGTACGTTATGGTTGTGTTGCTTGCAACAGAGTCTGGTTTATCAATCTTAAGTTCATATGTTCTTATCGTATATGCCTTATTTGCTACTGGTAAGAACTTTAGTTGGGTGTTAGTGCTAGTAATATGTATGTTTGTATTTGATATATTACGCTTCATAGTATCATCTGTGAATAGATGATTATATGTGTTATACGTTGCATTACCACCAAATGAGTTTGAACCTACTATGAATACTGAGTACTCATCATCAGTTGTGTTGTGTATTTCAACATGGAACCTACATGTAGTGTAGTTTGCATATGCTTTTTCGGATATAATTTGTTCACTTGGTGAACCATTTGCAGGTAGTTGTATAAATGTGCTGTCTAAACAAGTATCACCAACTTGATACTTATCTAAAATACCTGAATTACCGTGTGTCTGTGCTACACCAACTGCTCTGGTAAGTGAAGATACTGTCACTGCCATGCCTACAGGAGGTGTGTGCTGCAACTTCAATACGTTACTGACATTATTGATAGAGAACTGACCTATGTCTGTGTCTGCATCCATATTACCTATATTAGTGAACAGTACGTTGTTAGCACCGTCTGCCAGCCATAAGAACTCATCTATCTCCTTTTCACCCTCAGGTCCTCTTGCTGATACGAGTATACTTCCAGACTTATACATGGTTGTATCAATCTCATCAACATCCTGTAAAGTATTACTTACTGCGAGAGTCTTAGTAACTCCTTTATACTCCATCAATCCAAATGCAGTGGATGCTACACCTACACCATTTGTGATTATTTCTTTATGGAATGTTATGTCATATTCTAATGCTGAGTTAGCAGGTACATATAAAACACTCGCTAGAGCACCGTTTGTTTCAGTTATAAATTCACCCAAATCATCTTGATCAGAAAGTTCTGAATAAGTGTTTAGATAAGCGTTTGTGCCATCATGGAAAACCACAAATTCTGAATATTGAGTTGCATTGAATGCTATGCCTGCTGACACATCAAGAGTAACTTGTGCGTAGTATTTGATAGCACTTATACCATCACCACCAGGACCTCCTGTCAACATGTCAAACGTATCAAGTTCAACTGATCTTATAAGGTTTGGATCTGAGTAAAACTGAGGACTGATGTCATCTAATTGAAGCACTCTATTAGATTTACAAATAAGACCATCACCAAATTTTCCAGTCAAGAATTGAATTTCGTCACTTATATTCTCATCAAGATTAGTGTTCTCGCTGACTAAATCAAAATTGACTCTTTCAAGTAATGATGCTGTTGAATCAATTACAACTACATTACCTGCACCAGATGATATACCTGCAGGTTCTGATGATGTAGTAGGAACAGAATTTATAAGAAGATCTGAGTGTTTTTTGAAACCTGCTATATGTGCAAGAGAATCAACTGGTTCACTCCAACTATTGATACCTACAAAACTCTTAAGTGAATATGCAAAGTGTTGATAGTAATCATTATCTTGAACTCTTTGATAGAAATCATTCAATTTTCCTGTATCTCTTGCCCAACCAAATGATTTTTCAGCAGTGGTGTCAAGAGTGAAATATCCACCGTATGCTTGAGAGGAATCTATGGTTCCACCTGCTCTAGAAAACTTTCCTGTTACAACATCACCTGTGTTGAATCCCACCAAAGAATCAACTCTAAGAACATTTCTAGTTTTACCTTCACCAACTATTACTCTTGATTCTTTACCTGAAGATGAAACAACAGGTTCACCATTCAAGAATTTACTTTCAATAAGATTTACCTTGAATTTAGCAAGATCTTTGTCTTTAATTACAACACCATATTTACCCAAATCAAACGCACCAGGATTTTTATCAACTTGGTAAGTTATCGTCGCTTCATTTACATTACCAAACGCTGTGTTTACACCTGTAATAGTAAATGAGTTATATCCATAGTTTGCAGAATTATATCCATTACCAGAAGATACACCCACGTTTTCAACAAATACTTTATCACCTTTTTCAAATGGAAGAGGTATTGCGGTGGTAAATCCTGTGAGGGGAGTTTGTAATGTTAGAGTTACATTTGGATCAGAGTATGATGCACTTATAATACCAACACCATTAGTGTTATTGACAGCGTACAATTCAACATCACCTGAACTAAGATTACCGCCAGGTGATATGACTTTGATGCTAGAAACAGATCCACCTACAAGATCTGCACTGAATTCTGCACTATTGTTTATGGTATCAGTCTTACTATTATATACAACAAAGTTTGGTGGTGTGAGGTAGTTTCTACCAGTAGATGTGATAGCTACACTTTCAACCGCAAAATTATCTTTCAAGAACAATACTTGTGGCACTGCTGCCTGTGGTTGTAGAGTAAGATCAGATGGATAATCATATCCAGTATCAACTAATTGCACTTCATCCAACCTACCTATATCGCTACCAAATGCTTTTAAGTTTGCAGAAGATCCAGTAGTAGATGCAACTGACACCTGTGGCACGTCATCATAACTTGATCCACCACCTTGTAATAAAACTCTTGCAACACCCCCTCTTACGTTTGAGGTATTTGTAATATAAGAAATCTGTGATTCACTTGTATACCCAACCTTTTCAGGCACTGTAAATAAATTCCAACTGAAGGTATTTGAGTCCTTTGATAGTATTGTGTGTCTACCAGTAAATTTGCTTGAATTTACAAATATTTTAGAGTAGTCTTTTATTTCTTTGTTTATCTCAATTACTTTTGTATTTTGTAGTGGTACAAACTTGTAATACAGAACATCAGGTACACGATTTGTGAAGTGTATTGAGGTCTCTGAATTTGCATCACCTGGTATACCTGTGTTTACCACTTCTATTGTAGATTTACCAGTGCCTACAAAAGGTTTATTATAATCCTGATCAAGGAAAAACAATAGTTTAGTATTTTCAAGAGATACGTCAGAGGTGTCTATCTTCAAGGTATCACCAATAGTCAATGATATAGGAGGGTTGATAGATGAACCAATACTTACAAATCTAGTGCCAGGATCGTACAATGCTGTAACTGAACTGGTGGCGGATGATACTATGGTCAAATCAAGAGTATCGTTCCTTTCAAATGTATGATTATTTGAAGTTGCTGTCACATTTATAATTCTTAGTGTCCCTGTTACTACGTCTTTTTTAGTCTTAAAGAAGTGAGTATTTCCAATCGCTACGTTAGCACTGAACATTACTCTATCAAGATCAGAACCTATACCTGTTTGAGTTGTGACAATTCCTATGAGATTATTATCTAAAACCTGTACGAATACCTCAGATGGTAGAGGAGCCTTGAATGCAGATGTAACTCTCTTCATCGCCTCAGTTTGATATGTGAGTGATGTACCTGCACCTGGACTATATTCTACTTTGTCACCGTTTTTGAAGGGATGACGTGGCATGTAAATTGTTCTTGTCGGTATGAATATGTCTTTTGTTTCATTGTTGAAGAATGATACTAATTGATGACCACCTCTTCCAGCCACCGTGACAGTGGTGCCAATTCCTACACCAAAGGTATTTCCTGTGCCTACTACCTTCTCTGCATTGAAATAATATGCTTGATCCTCATCTGTGATTAGATTTACTCCTTTATCTAATTGATATGAGAATTCATTTTCCAATCTTGTGATTTTGGTGCCAAATGTATGTGCAGCACCTGCTGTACCATTCTGTGCTCTAAGTAATTCCAGCCTATTATTTTTTGCGTCAAAATTTATTATCTTAAGTTGCTCATTATCAATCTGTAGAGTGTCATTGATTTTAAACTTATATCCTTGTATGACATCTGGTATCCAATCAGTGATTACAACACTCGTGGTAAGTCCTGTATTATTGACATTCGCCATGGACACGCCAAGACCAGTGCTCACCTGTTTGAGGTTGATTTGCACATTGCGAGCTGATAAATTTAAATGAGTGTCTGTTGATATACCAATAATTTCAACAAATGAATTGTCTGGAATACCTATAGGTCCTGTGTGTATGCCTATTACACCACTAGCATTTGCAACTAGAACTATGTCTTCTATCTCAGTTATTGATGAGGTAATATTTGTAATATCAGGTCCTTCTACAAAACTTACTTTACCAACTGCACCAAATCCACCTGTATCTTGATTATCAAATATTAATTTATCACCTACATTATAATTTTTTCCAGCAGTTACTATATCAATTCTATCAATTATACCACTCTTAGTTTGTGTTACAATTGAATTGATATTTGTATTTTTATTTGCTTGTGATACAAATTCATACTCATTTATATTGTATGGTTCTGTATTTCTAACCAAACCTAAATTTGCTATATTCAAGTTTTGATTTGAATCATAAGCATTATTGAAGTTTTGGAATTTAGAGAAGTATGTGTCTCCAATAATATATGGAAAAACTGGTGTCCTAGCATTGTTGAATGGACTGTTAGGGTTGTTTACCTCAATTGAATCAACAGTTGTATAGTATGCGTATACACCATTAGGATACTCAGGGGTTGGTGCAAATCTACCATTATGTTCATCAAGATCACCAGTACCAGCAACGTATGAAAAATCTTCTGTAAAGAAGCCAGCTGGGTATATGCTGATGTCAGGTCCGTCTACCCTTGAACTCGCTAACTTACGATAACTTGATTCAATATACTTTTTCTTACCATCAACCACCGCATAAGGTCCGTAGATAGGGTGACCATCATACGCAAAACCTAGAATAGGTGAATGATCTTGTCCAAGGTCTCCTAAGAAGTTTCTAAGATTACGTGGAACATAATAATTTACATATGGATTACCTGCTATAAAATCTGTTGGTGTAACTAAGAATCCGTCATCTTCTTTTACATCACCTTGTTTAGCATATCTCTCAACTTGATTGATAGTCCACTTTTTGACTTCACTTGAGAATATAGCTCCTTGACCTGGTGTTTTTGCTCTTGCAGTTGTTTGTGCTTGTGTATATCCAGCTCCTTTATTGATTATATCAATACTTGTTATAGTTCCATTTGATATGTTTGCCTTTGCTTTACATCCAACACCATCACCATCAATTATAATATCTGCACTAAAGAATTTCTCTCCACCATCTTTGATAATAATTTGATCTATACCACCATTTACAATAAATGGTTGCAAGAATGCATTCTTACCATTGACAGGTTCAATGACTGGTTTGAAGTTATCATTTATGACTGTTGAACCAAAATCACTTCCTTTGTGATTTACATGCACTGCATTTATATTTCCTCGTATAATTGGTGTAGCAGTTGCATTAACAGTTGATATACCTTGTCTACCACTGATGTCCACGAATATAGGTGGATCTTGAAATACATGTTCACCCAGACCATCATCATTCAACTTTATAAATGATGCTAGATCTTTATTGTCTGATAATCTAAAACTATCATTATCAATTTTCTTTATAAAATATTCACTGTTATTTGTAAGACCACCTATTGCAGAAGCTGTCGCAATACCAGTATTACCACTAATTACTGAATATTTGATTACTTCTGAGTTACTGAATCCATGTGAGGGTATATTAATTGTATCAGTAAACGTATTGATACCAGTGCTTGTGTGCACTTCTCTATTTTTGAATAAACCAACACTCTGCACAAGAACTTTGTCAACCTTTTGTCTTCTGTCAGTGGTTTTGAAACTCTGTAAACCACCACCATTAGTTGTAATATCAATGGTGCCTATACCAGCTAATGCCTTTGATCTTGACTCAGATATATGAATTTGAAAGTCATCCAACTTCACAACAAAGTATGGTGCTGTATCAACCAATACACCAGGTGTAATACCAATACCTATACCTGAACTACCCTGATTTTGATATATTATCTCCTCACCATGTTTGAATCCATGCGGTTTTGTAAATACGAATCTGTCTGTGTCAGTGTTCACCACACCACCAGTCGAAGTTGAATCAAACTCTACAGTTTGATGAACAAACTTCATCTTTGCCTTTGCTATGGCTGTAGTATTATTTCCACCAATAACTTTTACTGTTGGCACCTCTTCATAATCAAAACCCTCGTCATCAACTAATATTTCTTCTAATGTGCCTTCTACCTGTGCTATCACTGATGCTGCTACACCTGTATGTCCGTCCTGTGTCACCGTCAAAGTAGGTGGATTGACAATATCAAATCCAGAACCAGAGTTCAATACCTCTACACTTTGTAAAGGTCCAAAATATATGATGTCGGATGATTTGTATGAGTATGCTTCAACACCATTTGCAAATAATCCAATGCCACCCTGAACAGTTTTGTCCTTTACTTCCCTAAATTCAGGATCACTAAACTTCCTTAGTACTTTTTGTGCACCTAAGTCAGTCCCAAATAGTGAGTCTGGTGTGAGTGTGTGTGATGTAAGTGAACCTATATCATCACCTATGAAGGCAGTTATGAATTGACCTCTTCTAACGTTCTCTCCTGTATATGCTAATTTGACGGTATTACTATCAACTCTCTTTACATAATATGACTCACCTTCATTCAAGTTAGTCAATGTTCCAATGCCTGATGAAGAGTATGCAACTAAATCACCATCATAAAAATCATGATCAGGCACAGTAATTTCAACCTGTGTGGTGTTGACACCTACGTTAGTAAATGGTCTTACTCTTTTCTGTGGGTCAATAATCCAATGTGGTAGACTATTAGAAGCAACGTAAACAGAAATTCCGTCTGTATAAGTGTTCTGTACGTCAGCTGTGCTACCTCTTTGAATTTTTAATTTTCTTCTTATATTATATTTTTTTGTTGTATCGAGTGTGGGCACACTGACAGATATAGAATCATCTTGATCTGCGTCAAAAACAAATGTTACCGTACCATTCAACTTATTATCAGGATCGGTTTGATCAATAACCTCTATTTCATCTCCCACATAAAGAGAGAAGTTTGCTGCTGCAAGTTTGAAGTTATAACTATTAGTGCTCTTGAGTGTGTATCTCTCAATAGCGTACGTTGAT
>Ga0098042_1000227_pt1 | contig 22043 bp, 20 predicted proteins | sample 9_EtaG_FD_75066 | JGI IMG/M metagenome (GOLD analysis project Ga0098042, IMG submission 75066) | Marine viral communities from the Subarctic Pacific Ocean - 9_ETSP_OMZ_AT15188 metaG | ecosystem: Environmental > Aquatic > Marine > Oceanic | place: Pacific Ocean | collected 2015-01-10
GTTCCTCTTGCCGATTTCAGAAAATTATCTAATCTGGAAAGACCCATTTTATTAACACGTATAGCCGTTATGGATTATTTATCATCATACAAATACTTGCTCAACTTAACGTGAGGAAAAATTTGCGGGGATTTTTTCCCGACTTTTTTGGAATTAAAAGTCGAATTTCCCTCAGAGTGGATTCACATATGTAAGGACATCTTCATCAACAGTTTCACGTACAAATTTTAAGACATTCATAAATTCTTCAGTGGTAGCACAGTCTACAATTTTTTCATCACCTTCATTAGAAAAAAGACGGACTGTTTTCTTAACGGGGTCAACTATGCACCTTGTCAAATATTCATCTTCCATTAGACCTTTCCATAATACAGTATATTATATAGAGAAGTTGTACAAATGTCAAATGGTTCTAGTGTTGATAATGCTACTGAACTTAGGATCGTTACCATCTTTATCAGGTCTATCCTCATAAGTTTTACCCTCATACTCAACCACTAGAGCATTTACGTCTTTTCTCTCTGCATATACGTGATAGAAACAATCAATAGGTATGCCTCCATTTGACTGAAGATATACTTTCTCATCATCCCATCTCTTTACAATAATATTTTGATGAGCACCTATTGGTTGTAACTGAACGGAGATACTTTCTTTATGTACTAAATCTTTCCAATAATAAGGTAACTCAATTACATTTTTATTCCTAAGTCTACCTCTATAATATACACCAACTTCTGGTCCTTCTATACAGGCATGAGCAAGACGATATCCTTCTTTAGAAGGATGTTTCATATCAAAAAGTTTTGGTTTAGAATCAGCAACCTTATGTCTTGCTTCTAATCTACCAACAGAGTTAGTATCAGTAGACCCCTTTACATACAAATCTCCTTCAATATATACATTTCCTACAGTCTTTAATGCAGTAGGAGTGTCACCAGAAACTCCAAGATTACTGGTAGGCATCGAACAATCTTCATCTGAATTAATCAGAGATCCAATCATCACAGTCGCATCAAGACTACTAAATTCAAAAGGATTACCAATATGAACTGGTCCTTCTGCTCCTATAGAACCATTAATCTTATGATCACCCTCCCGAATCGTTTGGAGGTACATACCTGTTCCAAACTTTGCTTGTCCACCAACAGTTAAATCATCGAAATTAAATGACATTAGTTATCCTCCTTTGTTTTGATCAACTATGCGTTTTCCACCGACCTTAGAATCTTTAACAGAACAAGCATCAGTAACACCTCTAATGATAGACCCATACATTTTCATAACTCCATTAGAAATAATTTCACCTCGTTGAGGACTGCACATCCTATACATTGCTTTAGCATTGAGAAGATATTTATTACATTCAACTAAAACATTTTCAGTTGCATCTATTTTGATATTTCCTCTATCACCCTTATCACCTATGGCAATGAGTTCAATATCAGTTCCTTGCAATCTAATCTTTCCATTAGTAGCAGTGATACAAATATTACCATTCTTTGCGTTAAGAATCAAGCTGTCTTCTGGTTCCTCATTTGCACTACCACATTCAACCTGAAAATTACCAGGTTGAACAATACTTGTCCATCCCTCTCTTTCACCATCAATATCTAAAGAAATAGAATGTTCAGCATCAGGAGTTTGGAGCATAACTCCAGAGGTAACTGTTGCATCTTTATGAATATGTCCAAAAGAAATCGACCCCTTCTCATTACCATATCTTATGGCACTATAATTCTTCTTAGTAGATGGACTATCTTTTGTGTTGTCTATATTTTGAGACTGTGGCATGATTAAGTAAGATTTTCAGGGGTATCTGGTATATTTAACAGTTGATTATCATTGTTAGTATCAGTACCCTGTCTGAGGATTGCAGATGGAGGTGTAGTGATACGAGCATCAATACTTTCTTGAAGTGTATCATAAACTTGAATTAGATCACCAGCAGTTTGATACTGACCAGCATATCTAATGCCATCTTTGTAAAAGACAGAACCATAGTAGGGTCTACCATCATAGTATCCTGTCTGTTTCAGACCAACTAAATCAGTGACTTGAAGTAACTGGTCAGGTCTAACATCAAGAGGATCTCTAACTATTTCAAAGACTGGTCTAAATCTAGCATTGACTCCAGAACCACCATTTTCTATGGTAATAGTAGGTACTGCTGTAAATCCAATTCCTGTAGATTCAGTTGTCACTCCAGTAATTCTACCAAAGGAATCAATAATAGGTTTGAATTTGGCATCATTATTGGGAGTTATACCTATTCCTACACCTCCAGTGTATCCAATACCAGGATCAGTAGGAACTATATCTACCAATTTTAAAGTTACAGGATATCCTGTTCCAATACCAGTGGGTGGTGGTTCTGGAAAACCAGTACCGCCATCAATAATTTCAACTCTGGTTACTACACCTTTACCATCAACATTTTTTTGACAGGGAGCAGGTATCAATACAGCAGAAATTGCCATAGGATTTGCTTCCCAAGACTTACCCAATCTTATATCATCAGAACCTGCTACAGGGAATGTCTCATTCTTTCTAGTAACATTCACAGCAAAAGCACTTGGATTATTATCAAATGCTTGCGAACCTCTATAATAATCAGAAGTTAATTTAGTAAATAATCCATCAACATTACCAGCATGAGCACCAGAAGTTATATTCGTTCCTCTCGCAGATATAGTATGTTTACCTTTAGTTACTTGTATCTTTTTCCTTTGCCCTATAGTCCAGTTTGAGGAATCCATCTCAGAAACTCCAACCAATTGATCAAAAGAACCTCTAATTATTTCTTGACCGTCCAAATATAAAGAACCATGAGCATCATTTGCAAAATGAAATTCATATTCCCCATCAACATCAAAATCAACATTGCTCCATTCATAAGTTACTATCTCTCCTACTCCTCCAACTTTAGGATAATCTGGAGAAACTCCACTGCTTCTCATAAAACTACCATAAGAAGAATGTTTATAGTTATATAATTTTGGTCCTTTATATACAACACCATTCCTAGTAGATGATGTAGTAACATCATTACCAATAACATACTTACAAGTATTACCATCAAAGTCATAAAATCTTCCTTCGGATGCTACACACATTATGTCTTGCCAATCCCAATCAGAAACATTATCAGGAAGATCTTCCATCTGAACAACATTATCTCCTTTATTCCTCAACTTAATATTGGAATTGTTATTTCTTGTAGAGGTTACTGAAACAGTATGTGTTTGACTTCCACTTCTACCAGATTGCGTCCATACTTTATCACCAAAAGTAATTCTTTGAACAGCAACACCAGCAGTACTAGGTCTATCATTCCAAGATAAAGTAAGAGTAATTTGAACGTCATCTCCTTTATGATTAATACTTCTACCATCTGCTGCAAAAGATGCTGTTCCTCCAGTGACTGAATCTATAGTGAATGATGCATTAGTATCAGTGCCATCACCATCTTTCAATGCAAGTCTTGTTCCATTATTTGTAACATTAATTGGATTGTTAGCAGCATTCAATCCAACAAAATTAATATTAGGAGCATTTTGACTTGTAATGTTACTAGTAAATTGAACATCATAAACTCTTCCTTTCTCAACAGAATATGTATTGGTAACGTTTATATCTTTACCTTCACCATACTCTTTAGACGCTGAAAAAAGTCCACTAATAATAATAGAGTTGGCATAGAGACTAGCAGTAGTAGTTTTAAAAGTTACATCTGCATAAACTCTTCTTGGAGAAGGATCTGCAGACTGCCAATCCTTGGTGTTAAAAATCTTCTTATCAATGAAAGTTCTTGGAGATTCATAATCTTTCCAGTTCTCAACCTCAACAGTTATAGTGTGGTCACCTCCCTCCAATTCAATCCTACGTAATGGTTGTTTCTTTTGAGTAGGTCCAGCAAGTGTTTCATTAGCAAGTCCTGGAGATTCTTCTATAGTTGATAACTCATCATTCATAAATCTCTGATAAGGAACACCATCAATTAAAATTCTACCCCAATTATCCACCGCACCTTTAAGTCCATACTGTCCAGAATAAGGTAAATTAACTGTCCATGAGTTTCTATAAACTACTCCTGTCCCATCACTACCTGACGTAGATAAAGGTGGTAATGGAGAAAGAGCATACTGATTTAAAAACTTACTCCAGAAAGGAAATCCTACTACAGGATGCCATACTTCATCAGAATTAGGAGATCTTGTTGACCAAATAGGATTTGGTGGACAATGACCATCACCACTTTCGGGTGTTGGTATAGCAGGAGGTGAAGGGATTGGAGATTCAATACTTAAAGCAACACCTAATGGATTTTCATTCCAAGACTTAGAATCAAGAACATCTTCTTCAACAATTTCTGTTTCAATATTTAATCCAAGAGCTATTGGATTTTTACCTCTAGTATATCCTAAAGGTCCACCAGCAGTTTGTTCTACATCAGCAATAATTTGATAGGTTCCTTTCCTGATAAATCTAGTGTAAGTAGATTTTCCTGATGATACTTGTTTTAAAGATGCTATGCTAAAATCAAATCCATCTTTATAAATGTCTACTTGATCACCAATACGTAACCTAACATTATCGTCAACCTGAACTTCAATTTTATAGTTAGCACTAATAGGAAATGTAATAGTATTCCATATAATAGTATGAGTTCCTGCTTTATCAGTTGTATACCTAGTGCTAGGATTAAAAGGACTGATTCCATAAATGCCCATAAATCCATTTAAATTATTAAGTTTCCATAATTCTCTCCTTGCTTTGTCAATATAATCTTTAGTATTAAAAATACTTCTTATCTCTATGCTTGATGCAGGAACATCATCATCATAAGAAACATCAGCAGTTGTTCGAGTAGCTGTATATTTAAGTTTATTACCAATCTCTATAGTATGAATCTCACTACCACTCCTACCACTTCTTGTCCAAACTTTATCTCCTATTCTAATTTTTTCTATTGCTACTCCAGCAGTTCTCTCTCTATCATTCCATTCCAATCTAAGAATTGCATCTCCCTTTCCTTCAATACTCCTTCCATCAGCAGAAAATACTCCATTTCCAGCAGTAATAATGAAACGTGCATTTGCATCATTACCATCACCATCTTTTAATCTAAGTTCTTTTCCATTACTCGCAACAATAATAGGATTGTTTGCAGGATGAAGACCCTCAAATCTAATCTCTTCTGTACCACCAGTAGACCTATCAAACCCTTGATTTTGATTAACTATATTAGATACATTTGGTTGTAGAGCTCCTGGTTTTTTAAACGTATTATTTTTTAGAATAAAACTAAGTTTATGTTTTCCCTTAGTATAAATCTTTTTAATCGGTGATGGATTTTCATTTGACTTACCAAAAACACCTACTTTTTGGTCATCAATATAAAAGTCAGCAAAATTTTCAGCACCATCATATAATCCTCTGAAAATATATTCTCCCTCTGTAGGAAAATCTTTCTCCCATTCAAAAGTAAAAGATTCTCTTGCCTTATCACTTCCTGCTACATTAGAAGGAGGGACTGGTGATATAGCATACTTATTCATAAAGTCACTCCAATTCTCATGAGTGACATCAAACTTTTCTTTTACAGTTCTAGTACCGCCCATTCCGTTACTAGTTTGAAAGATTACTCTAATCTCTGAAGGATTTTGACCTCTTCCAGTAAACCAAGGTCTTTTATACTCTGCAAGTGCTTTATTATAATCATCCACTGCTCTCTGATAAGAAGTTTTTTCTGCTTCCTTTCTATAAATTTCAGGATCCCAAGGTCCGAGATCTTTTCCATCTGCTGAATATCTCTTACCAAATCCAGCAATATCATCATCACAAGTTTTATACTCTTCAACATCTAATCCATCATCATAATATTCAAAAACAGTTACACCTTGTGTATCAATAAACGCTTTTGCCTTTGCTCCTACGCCAATACCACAGGTATCTTTCAGTTCTACCAGAGGTTCATACTGATATCCAAATCCACCTCTAACCACATCAACAGCAAGCACAGCACCATCAGATCCAACAATAGGATTTGCATGAGCACCTACTCCACCACCTCCATAGAACTGTACAGAAGTACCACAAACTGGTTCATATTCTAAATCAACTCCACCTTCTGTAACAGCTACTCCTATTGGATTACCATTCTCATCAATATCAATATATCCTGCACACTCATCAGTTCCTTTTGGAACAAGATCCTGTGGTATTAATGCATTAACCTCATTTATATCTAAGTACTTTACGAAATCTCTATTCTTAACAATGAATACAGTTCCTGGATTACTCTTTGCATATTCATTAGCTTCACAAATACTGACGTTAGTTACATAACCTCTATCGTCAGAGATGTAACCAACATCTATTCCTTCTTTTGTAGGTGAATCAAAGATATTAAATGTCATAAGAGTATTTATTAGGTATCAAGACGGTTCCCGTATTTGTCTATCAAATTTCCAGCAGTATCTCTCAACTGATCTAATACAGTATCTTCGTTAGACCCACCAAAATTAAGATCAGGTTCTCCTATTGATGGTTTTATGAAAGGAAGTGCTGCTTCTGGTGTTGGAATCTTATCAAGAAGTATACTAGGATCAGCTTTATCTATTGCTTCTTTAGCAAGACCCTCAACCTTATCAACAAACTTCCCAACTGCACCAAAAGATGGCATCTCCTGCTCTGTTTGTCCAGCACCTCCTCTAGCAAACTGATATAAATCAGAAACTGCAGGGTTTGGTGGTAATTCAAATGGGAATACATTTGCTTTCACATTTTCAAAATTCAATGCAGCAGAAACATTACCACTTAGATTACCTATCAAACCTAATATGTCAGATAACTGCTGTCCCTTACTACCATTTGCACTTCCCGTGCCAGGATCATTAGTAGAAGTTACTGTAAAGGTTGCGTCATTATTTCCACCAACAATTCCCAATACATCTCCACTTTGATACTTAGAACCAGCATTAACTATCTTAATAGTACCTGGATTAATCGGACCATGAACTACATTTATAATAAATCTAGCATTAAAATCACCAGTCTCAATCTGTAGAAGAGTATTAGGTTCATAATTAGTTCCTGGCGTGTGAACAAATATGGTATCAATAACTCCACCTGATGCGACAATATTAACTTTCATACCAGTTCCAGTACCAGAACCAATAATACTACAATTAACAGCATTCTGATTTGAATATCCTGTTCCTTGATTGACAAATGTAAAGTCTGTTGCACCTGCTCCAGCAGGTAATGATCCAAGACCACCAGTAGAAACTCCTACATTCACAGTTGCTCCTCTACCAGGACTTGTAGTAATACCAGGATTGATATTGGTATACCAGTAAGTAGATAAATTCTCAGCAGTTACATAATCACTACCACCTCTTGATAAATTTAAAACTTCCTCATCGTTTTGAGATATAATAGCACCTTCAGGTAAACGATTATCAGGAAGACGGTCTGGATTGTCATCCACTATATTCAGTTGACTCTTAATATCTTCCAGAAATCCATTCATCTGATTAACAGTAGAATCATTTATCTTATCAATACGTGCTTTATTAGAATACAAAACTCTACCTAAAAGATCTTCTGCACTACAAACAGGAACTCTAGGTACTGTTAATGGTATGGAGTTTAACCAATCAGATGATTCAAAATAATCGTCTTCCCAATTGCTTTCAGAAATCTCTTGAACTAGTGTATCAATATCCTTTTCTGATGCTATTGCTGCATTTAATTCTCTACGAGTTGGTGCTCTACGAGCATACTCTACATATGCCGCAGCAATTTTAGTTTCAATAGGACCACTAATCGAAGTTACTATATCATAATCATTACCTCCACCACCATTAGCAACTCTTTGCTTAATCTCATCAAATAAACCATTCAAATTAAACATCTTATCCATTATAGATTTAATCTGATCTTCTAATCCAGCAGTCATAGCACCATAAGATTCAAGTGCATTTTCACCAGTAATATCTTTTATATCTGCAAATTGAAATCTCATAGTCGATGGTAGTGCAGATACCTTCGCTGTTAGTTCTTTATTAATAGTTTTACTAGTATATTCCATCATTTTATTAAATGGAACTTTCATATACTTTGCTATTTCCTTAGAACTTTTTCTTAACTCTGCCTCTAATTCTTTTATATCACCCATCTTACCTGAAACTGCTTCAACGTATCCATATGCTTGCTGTGATTTGAAGAACTTATCTGCCTTTACACTTAGGTTATCCATTGCAGTTTGAGTTGCCTTAATAGATGAACCAACAATATCATCTGGTTTCATTAAGACAATTTTTTCTCTGAATTTATCATCCAAACCAACATCACCTGCAGAAGTTAAATGTGGGTTATCAGAATTTTCTTTTGTAGGATTACTTTTTGGAGGCGTATCAGGAGCATTCTCTTCTCTAGAACGATTCTTAGTACCTTGTTTTACAACACTTGTTATAAAATTAGAACCTAATTGTTCTATTTCTTCATCAGTTTTACCTTGTAATTTCCATTCTTCATTCAGACTATTTAAATCTTCTCTTGCAGAAACAATATCTGCTTGTTGATTAGTGGTAGGTTGAAATCCAGGTTTACCAACATCACCAGAATTTATTTCTTCTTTAGCAACCTCTGGGTCAATAGGTTTCTTAGCAAGTAAACCTGATTTAGGAACTGCATCATTTTCACCTGACGCATTATCTTTAGGTATATTTGTCTCTGAGAATCCACTAATAGGAGAAAAATTCTTTGCTCCTGTTAGGGATGTTGCTTGCTCCAAAGCAGTCTGAGTGTTGTTACCCAGAATACCCATAATGATAGGGACTTGTCCTTCAGGACCGTCCATAAAAAATCCAAAGACAAAGTTGCCCTGCCTTATACCTGGAGTCTGATAGACCTCTCCTTGACCACCACCCGCAGTGATGGGATACATTACTTGAGCCCAAGGAAGTTGTTGGGAAGGAATAGTTTCTTCCCCACGATCATGCAGTCCAATAATTCTTACCTTATATCTTCTTCCCCAACCTCTAATATTTTGCTTGTTATCAAACTTATTTGGATTTATATTATCTCGCCAAACAGAGTCATCAGGGATTTGGCCTATCCACCAATTAAATCCCTGACCTAAGTAACCTTGGTTAAATAATGACCCTGCTTCCATTTAATCGTCGTATACCTTACATTCGTCTGCATCTGGATGATTATCGCAATACACTTCTAGATGACTATCTTCATGACGTGTATGATAATCATTTATCTTACCTTCATTTGCATCTACTTTATCATCCTTATGATATACATCATAATCAGCATGAACATTCTCTAAGTCTTCCTTAGTATATTCATGCATACCATGATTAGTATGCTCCTTACCATCTTTAGGATCAATGTAAACTTCGTGTTCTAAATCGTGTTTAATAGTCATAAGTTTAATTAAGAACGGGATAAGTGATTACCTTCTCTACCAACAGAGTCTCTAACTAAATTTAATTTAGTATAGGTTCCTTTGCCAGAGAAAAAATGACATAAATCTACTATAATATATAGACCCCCATCTTCCTTGTTTACTTCGTCGTCATTTTCTTTTGTTGACTTAGGCACATCAACGAAGAGGGAGTTTCCTATATGCAGAGATAAATCTCCAGGTATAGTAATGGTCATCTGAGAGGAATATAATTGATTATACCGCATAATAGATTGATTAGCAATATCAATATACTTAAAGTTCTCATCCGTTGACTTTGTAAGTTGTTGTTGATCTTTACCCTCACCTGTCCCATCAGGAAGAGAACCTACATCAAGATAAAAATATGTTGTACGAGAGAAATTTTTCTTATCACCCTCACGATTAAACATCGAATTCATTGTGGGCAATTCCTTTCCAGCATGTTTTATGGGTTGAGTTGCTTCTGAGTTTGCATTCTCTTCTGCACCAGTAGTATTATCAGCAGAGTTAGTAAGCACCTCATAATAACAATCAAAAGGATTGAATGTAACTATACGAGTATCATAAGCACCCAACTTTAATTTTTGCTGAACATCAACTCTATTGTCTTTTTCATATTCAAGTATTCTTATATCATATCCCACAGGCAATTCTTCACCAGGACTATTAGTATAGATAACAGATTTTACGGGTGGATTCTTTTCTTTATCCATCAAAGAATCTATAGATTTAAAGAAGAAACCTTCAGAGGTTTCGTAAGTTAAAAATCCAGCAGTCTTTTTACTCCCACCATCAGGAACTGCTTTTGATGATAACCAATTTAAAAGATAGAATGGTTTGCGACAGTTGCCAATAAAGTTATAATTGTTTTGAGTATTTTCTATATCTATTTCCTTATCTGTCTTAAAATATGTTTCACTTGTACTTAAAATTTTTTCTATATGGTCTGATACCTTACCATCAAATCTTTCATTCACTCTTATCTTTTCATTTAAAATAAATTCCTTGGATACTAAATCAAGTTGAACCATAGACTTAGTAGATTCATCTAAAATAGGAGTTACTTTATTAACATACATCACTGCTTCTATCTTATTCTCATTATTATCTGTAAATTCTAATTGAACCTCCTCTTGACCTACGATAGGCAATCCATCAACAGCAGTTTTTTCATTGATAGTATTTCCAGAGTCATTAAAAATTACTGTTGCTCTAATAGAATCTTGCAGTATACTCTCATAATATTTAAACATCTCGACACCATTAGCCACATTAACCTGACCTTCCTTATTGGATTTGATATCTACTTTTGTAATAAAAGCAGGATCGGCACTTCTAGTAACTACTGTTTCTGTCATTTTTTATAATACCTCCTTTACTATTTAACGCATGTATAAAGACTCATATGCGTCTTCAGTAGCACCAGTATTTACTACAAGAGTCTTAGTTTCACCCATTTCTGTTTGATTAGAATTAGATTTTGTATCTGGTTCCTGTATGAGAACTGTTTCTTCAGCACCCTCTTCATATGATGCACTCCGAGCAACACCATCTCGAATATTATTATTAGTAGCAAGAATATTATTAGCATCACCCCTCATCGGTGTAACATACTTTCGTTTTTCTTCACGAGATAAAGATCTATACTTATCAAATTCCTCCTTTGAAACCTCTTCACCTTCTACAGTATAAGTTGTAGTCAAACCATCTATTGTTCGTGAAGTCGTCACACTAGAAGAGGTTTGAAGTTTTTCACCTCTATCTGTTTTTGGTAGTGGAGGTTCCTTACCATCTACTGCTCCTTTCTTAGTATCCTCTATATCCTCCTCTTCCTTTTCACCAGTCATTGGATCTCTGGAGAAGAAAGCCTTACCTATAAGTTTAACCTTATCAACTATATTACCAAACAAAAACCACTTACCTAGTCCAAGCACACCTTTTGGCAATCCCTCCATAAATCTACCAAATCCATCCTTTAACCATCCAAAAACTTTCTCACCACCTGATAATAATTTACCAAAGTCATCTTTTAATTTCTGTCCTGCAGCTGCCATACCACCGCCCATCAGTAATTCATAAAGCACATCACCCACATACACACCAATTGTTTCTCCAATCAATGTACCAAGCACAGGAATAGGTATGAATGTTCCAAGTGCTCCACCTAATGCAGCACCACCAGCTTTAAATAATGCTTGACCAACTGGGTCTCCTGTCATTGCAGAGACAAGACCCACAATGATTGGTCCTAATATAGGTATTCTTCTAGCAAATCCTTTCACTGCTGGCAGTGCAGTCTTAAGTGCAGGTGCTATAACGTTTGCTGCCTTACCAAGTATCTTTGTAGCAAATCCACCAACCTTTGATGCCCCTTTAGCAAGTACATTCTTTCCAGCACTAAGGACATTCTTTCCAGTACTAAGGACATTCTTTCCAACATTAAGTACTTTACCACCTACCTTAAGTGCTTTACTACCTACATTTTTTACAAATCCACCAGCATTTTTTAGAAATCTCCTAGCAAATCTAATCGATTTCTTAAGTATTACTTTAGCAATTCTAAATGCTCTTGTTATAGTTTTAACAACTGAAGTAAGTATTTTCTGACCTATTATCTTCCAAACTAAAAACCCATTAACCAGATCCTTAAGAACCCCCATAAAGGATTCAATTTTCTTTGCACCTTCTTCACCTACAGCATTTTTTAATGCTCCCATTCCCATATCATAAAGTTTATAACCCCAGTCAATAAGAGTCGTCAAACCAGTAAGCAAACCTAAACCAAGATCAGCCATAAAACCAATGAAGGATGATAAACCCTGAACAAACTTAAGTAATCCTGGTAATAGTGGTAGCAATTGAATTGTTACATACCCCAATACTATTGTTTGAAAAAAGTTTACCAACTTCTTGAACGCATTCATTGCGACCTTTGGTACAAACTTTTTCAAGTCTGGACCTTTCTTTTTCTTTTTCTTACCTTCAAGATTTGATTCTGCTGCTGCAGCATCTGCTTGTTCCTGTGCCCTTCTTTGCCTATCCTTTCTTGCTTTCTCTGCAGCAAGAGTACCTTTGAGTATACCATCAACTGCAATAACCTTACTCTTTATCCTAATAACATTATCTTCTACACTACCATACTCTCCTTCTCTACCAGTAAATTTTTGAACATCTCCACCAGGAGAAGGAACTAAAGAAGTACTAGGTCGAACAACAAGTGCTCCACCTTTTGCTGGTTCTCCACTACCTCTAACATCAGCAATCAGTTCATCTAATGTTGGTTTTCTGGCAGCAGGTTTCTTTTTCCTATTAAGAAGTTTATCAGCAGCAATCTTTTTTGCACCACCTTTGGCCATTCCAGTTGCTAGTTTTTTTCCCAGTGCTCCTAACATATTAGTTTGTTATCCCCAATGTTTTTTGTTTAGCACTTCTTCTAGCAGGATGAACTGCTTGGAAGTTAGGTATTTCAGCACTACCAATAAGAACATTAGTACCATCTTTAGAAGATTTAGATGGTAACCTAATAACTTTTATTTTCTTACCCATAGGTGGAGGAAGCATGTCTCTTGCTTTTTGAGCACCAAGTTTTACAAGATTGGTTGCACCTTTAAACATACGTCCAACAAATCCACCACCAGCATATCCCATTTTATTCATCTGTAATGCTCTATCACGAGCAGATAATCCTGCTAACGCTGCTGGACTAGTGGTATCTGCTTGTGCTTTCATATACAATCTATTCGCTGCTGTACCTGGTATATCTTTATTAATATCAAATGCAACATCTGCTTTGAAATTAGGATCTTCTAAAGTTTGACTTCTAATAAAGAGTGCTTTTTTAACAAGTGCTTCCTTAACTTCTGGTTCCACTGCCTCAGTATTCTGAAGCATTGCAAGTCCTTTATTAAATTCAGCCTCACCTTGATTCATTATAAACTCACCAAAGTTTGGCATCTTTCCATCTCTATCCAACTTTAATTTAATACCATTGAATGCTTCAGGATTTTCATCAACTGCTGCATTTTGTTGCTCCATAAACATTTGCATTCCAGGCATAGCTGCTGCTACCAAACCTTCCTGAGTCATCTGAGCAGGAACTGGTTCAGGTTTATTAGTTCCACCAGCAGCAGCATTCAATCCTGCCATAGTATCAGCACCATACTTTTCAACTGCCCCCTTACTCATCACAAACTCACCAGGAGTTAGCATTGCAGGAACCTTATCAGTATCACCAGAACCTGGAACCATTCCACCCTTATTTAATTTGATAGGTTCGGGAGGTGGTTCTATTCCAGATTCTGATTCTGCTTTGTTTACATCTGCTTCAAGTTCACTAGTCGCATCTTTCTCTGCTTTAGATAGTTCTGCATCCCCTCCAGTTAAAAACTTTCCAATCTTATCTGGTAAAGTTCCTAACCATTTAACAGCATCTATAATTTTAGGAAGAGCCCAAGCTACTAAGACCACAGTTCCTAATATCATTCCACCTGGTCCTAACAATGCAGGAAGAAATGCCATGATACTTGCCAATAACACAGGCCAGAAATCTTTTAAAAATCTAATAAATGATTTAACTCTCTCTGCATTCTCTGGATTACCAAACCAATCCAATACTTTCATCACAACCTTTCCAAACAAAATAGTTGTTAAGAAATTTACAAACTTATCCCATATACTTTGGAAAGGTGCAAGTGCTTTTTCTGATGTCTTTTCTAATCCTTTTTTTAAACCACCCTTCTCCAAACTTTTTTCATCCTTTTTAGCATCTACTTGCTCTTGTTTTATACGAGCATCTTCTTTAGTATCTTTTTGCAGATCAAACTGTTCCTTCAAAGTATTAAATACCGAATCCATAGTGTCAGCAATAGCCGAAATAGGTGCTGCGATAGAACTTAAAACCTTCTCTGCTTTACTTCCACCCTCATCTTGAGGTTTAACACTTTCAGGATCAAATTTTTCTCCTTTAAATCTTGCCTTTCTTTCCTCAGAACTTAAATATCCTCCCCTATCATTCTTACCCATTACTCTTGAATCAAAATCCTTATCTAATGCAGTTCCTTTCTTTATATCTGCTGCCTTAATTTTTTTTCTTTTTGCCTTTATTCTTTTTGGAGGATCAATTAAAGTACTTACTCCTCTAGAAGGTTCGTCACCACCTACTTCTCTTTCTCCTGCTGGTGTCTCTTTAGGTATATCTACATCTGATTCATCTTCTATTACATTTCTATTACTTCTTCTTGAGATTCTAATACATTAACTCTACCCTCAAGACCAAGAACTCTTGCTAGAGTTTTCCTCTGCAACACAAAGGACTTACTTAATGTCTTATGTAACTGAGCAACTTCAACACCCATTCCTTTTTCAAGCCCACCAACTCTACCCTCTAATTTAAAATGAGGGTCATGAGCACTTCTTAAAGATTGTATTAGGTTTTTGCTACTAGCCATTCTGCTGTTGCTTTAGTTTTTCTTCTTCTAGATGTTGTTGTAGAAGACCAACATAGATGTCTCGTTCCCAAGGCATCATATTTTCAATCTCTGTCAAGCTATATTTATGGTACTGCATTAACGCAAAATTCAATCTGAAGTAACCCTCCAGACTCATATGTGTCATGCCTACCCGAAAAAAGACGCTAACCCTTCTAATACCACTTCACTTTTTTTCTTAGTATTAGGATTGGTTACCTTTATAGTATGGGATAATTTGGGCATTGTCTCAAAGAACTTCTCAATACCTTTAAATTGAGTTGAGTTCATAGATTCAAGAAATTCATTCATTTCTTTCTTGGTACAATCAGCAGTTGCCCATACTTCTTCTTCCGTATAAATTTTATCAATACAACTAGCAATCAAATCAAATGATTGTTGCATTGCATTCTTTTCATCAAACTCAAAGTTGTTTTTAATAAACTGATCAAGAGATGGATACTTAAGTTCCATCATAATATTGTCATCAAGTTTAATTTGATTATCATGATTATCACTTTTCTGAACTTGAATGTCATCCAAGTTAATAGTAACTGGGACTTGAGTTTCTCCATCATCAGGACATATAACATTAACTTCTAATTCTTCTCCAACAGATTTACCTCTGATGTTAAGGAACAAAAATTCAATATCAAATGTAGGAAGAGTTTCTACTTTAATTCCTTTGGTAAGAACACAACTCTTAAGCACTGCTTTAATAGCAGTAGTAATTTGTTTAGTATCTTCACTTTCTAAAGCAATCACCAAAACCTTTTCCTCTTTCACAAGGAAAGGTCTATATCTAATTAACTCTCCAGAAGATGGTAGCTCCAACTCATAGGTAGGAGTCGCAATTTTTGGTAAAGGCATAATATCCTAATACAATTCAATGTACTTTATTTATACCGCTTTTCTAAAACCTTGAGTTAATAAATCCTTTTGCCACACCACCAGCAATATCACCTAGCAGATCATTACCAGTTAATTTATCCACACCAGCGTTAACTAATCCACCAACTATACCTCCAGCATTAAAGTTTGCTTGTTGAATAGGATTCAATAAAGCACTGAAAGTAGAATCCTTACTATCTACAATTAGATACCTTAGATACGTCATTGATACGGTACATTTTAGTAATGAAGATGCTTCATATGAAACTGGCATTGATGTTATCTGTATTGGATATGACCTAAAAAATTCATACTCTAAAGATTGTCTTCTATCTTTCTCAAATTTTCTTACCTTTAATCCTTGATCTGCAACATAGTTATCAGGATAATTTAATCTATATGAATAATTTTTTGACTTTGCGTCTATCACATCTTCATTAACAACCGACTTCATCCATGCTTCAAAAAATTTAATCGGTAAATACTCACTCGCATCCACATAAAATGTTAAGTCCAATCTATCCTCAAATATTTTTCTATGTGCATATCTTTCAGTAACTCCAGTAAAATCATTATTAATTTCCATTGTTGCCAAGGAAGAACCAGGTAAAGATGCTTCCGAACACATTAGATTTAATGTGTCATTTGTTTGTAATCCAGGCGAGAGATTGGGGACAGGAACCTCTACCTCAAATACAGAAGTTAATGCTGGTCTTAGTAAATCTGATTTGATTTTTGAAACAGATCTTACTTTTCCTAGTTGTGCCATCTATAAATAATTTTTACCTTATATATTATGTATGGCCGAAAGTAAAAAGAGTTTATACAGACCATCTTTTCCCAAGAAATATAAAGGTAATCCTAATAATATTATCTGTCGTAGTTCTTGGGAGACTAAGTTCTGTGGTTGGTGTGACTTAAATGAAAACATTATAGAGTGGGGAAGTGAAGAATTCTTTATACCATACCGTGCTCCTGATGGAAAAGTTCGCAGATATTTTCCAGACTTTATCATCAAGGTAAAAGAAAATACTGGTCAAGTTAAAACCTATGTAATAGAAGTTAAACCTTTAAAGCAAACTAAACCACCTAAACCAAAAAAGAAAGTGACCAAATCATATATCTACGAGTGTAAAACTTATGCTATGAATCAAGCAAAATGGAAAGCAGCAGATGAATGGTGCAAAGATAAACGAATTGAGTTTAAGATTATTACCGAAAGAGAATTAGGTATAAGATAATGCCAAGAAAAACCCTCAAACAAAGAGCAGAAAGAGATGCTGCCAAAGCAAGAGAACAAGATTCCTTTGGATTTAATGCTGCAGCAGATGCAGAAGATAATCGTGTTAGACAATACTTAAGTGAATTAAATAATGAAACTAATGACCCTGAAGAGATGATGTTAGAGATAATGGGTGCATTAAATGACACAGTTACTCCTATACCTGAAGTAGGAAATTTCTATACCTTTGTATATAATGCAAAAACACCTGGTAAATCATATGACCAACACCCATTGATTGCTTGTACATCATTAGAACGATGGGGATTCAAAGGATTAAACTTTCATTGGAGAAAATCTAGAAACTATACATGGAATGAACTAGCAGGTCAACTTTATATTGTACAACGCAATGAACTTGATGACCTTCTTAATATACCTTATGCCAAATTCATATTAAATCCTCGCTAAATAGTTAAAAAATTGTCTAATGGCAGAATATTACGGTAGTTCAGCAGTTAAAGATCAATTTAAAGCAGGAACACTACCAGGACAATACTATACATTAACCGATACAAAGACAGGAGAAATAACTGTTAAGAGGAAGGGTACTGTCAGTGGTAATACTTCTGGGTTGGGAGTGAGTGCGTTGACAGAAAAAACAATTGGTACAATAGATCCTAAGACTAAAAAGTTTTCAAGCACTGGAGGTAGTGGAACTGCTGGAGAAAATACATTTTTTAATTCTGCAGAAGGAACCACTACGGCAAGACAATCAGCACAGACAGTTACAACAAAAGCAATAGCAGCAGATGGAGATAGTTATAGAGGAGCAGTAGAAAAAACACAAGAATTGTTTGGTACAAATAAATCTGCTAATGAAGAAGCATCAGGAGATACCTCAACAGCAGATGCAGATCAAACAGCAGATGGTAATAATAAAGTAAATAATGCATCAACAGCAAAAGGAACTAGAAAATCTTTTCCTGGTGCTAATGGTAGTGCTCCACTCACATTTCCTGAAGGTCTAGGAAGAACTGATCAAGATGTGATTAAATTTAGTATGTTGGAGTATGTACCCAGAGGTCTTACCACATCTGGTAATAAATTCGGTCCCTCTGATAGACCTAAAGGTAGAAAAATTATTGGTAGTATTGTGCTACCAATACCTGCAGGGATAGGAGACCAAAATAATGTAACTTGGGGACCAAACTCCATGAACGTTGGTCAAATGGCTGCAGCAGGAATTGGTATGGAATTGCTAGGTGATTCAAAAGAAAAGGGTGCAATAGATGGTACGATAGATGCATTATCAAGTAACAACCCTGATGTTAAAGAAGCAATTAAAAGTGCATTAGCTGCTGCAGCAACTGGAGGAAATCCAAATGCACTTCTAGGAAGAACAACAGGGAATATATTGAATCCAAATATGGAATTATTATTCAGTTCTCCTGCATTGAGACCATTTAACTTTAATTTCTTATTATCACCAAGAAATACTCGTGAATCTAGTACCATCGTAAAAATTCTTAGATTCTTTAAACAAGGAATGGCTCCTATCAGAAGTGAATCAAATTTATTCCTCAAGTCACCCCACACATTCCAGATGCAATACCTACATAGAGGTAGTGATGATCATAAATTCTTAAATAGATTTAAGGAGTGTGCCTTACAATCATTGGGTGTAAATTATACACCAAATAATAACTATTCAGTATATGAGGATGGTTCAATGCAAGCATATCAAATGAATATGACCTTCACTGAACTTACACCTGTCTTTAATGATGAATACCCAAGTGACGGCGACTCATCCGTAGGTTTCTAAAATGTCAAGTTATTTCAAACAAGTTCCAGACTTTGAATATGTTAGTAGACTTCCTGATGCAGGTATATCTGACTACATCAAAGTAAAAAATCTTTTTAAAAAAGGTTATCTTAGAGAAGATATATTTCAAGACACAACTGTCTTCACTAAGTATGAAATCAGAGGTGATGATAGACCTGATAATGTGGCATTTGATTTCTACAATGACTCAAAATTAGATTGGTTAGTTCTTCAGTGCAATAACATTATCAACATACAATCTGAGTGGCCTATGTCACAACAAGATTTTGATAGATACCTATTAGACAAATATAATAACTTTCCAACCCCATTCACATCTGCATATGATTGGTTATATAATGGTGTTCATCATAGCGAAACAAAAGAAGTAAAAAATGCTCAAGGTACAGTAATTATTCCAGCAGGTCTTAATGTTGCTGCTGGTATAGGAGTTACATTTTATGATTACTTTATAGATGGAGAAACTAAAGCAGAAAATATTACTACTCCAGTAACTAACTACGAATACGAATCAAAGATAGAAGATAAGAAGAGAAATATATTTCTACTCAAACAGAGATACTTGAATGTTATCAGAGATGACATGGAAGAAATCATGGCATATAAAAAAGGTTCCAGTCAGTATGTGAATGGAACCTTAAAAAGAGGAGAAAATATTAGATTATATTCTTAGTTATTCGTCAGCAAGTTGTTGAAAATAACTTAGTGCATCATCTTCATCAGATGATTTAGATGCTACAGGTGCAGCAGCTACTGGTTCTCTACTCTTGAAATCAGGAGTAAATGATCCACGACTATTATCTTCGTTTGCTACCTCTTCGTCATAGCGACGTGCAGGTTGCTTCTGTCCTAGAACATAGTCCAAACGCTTCTTCAGGTCATCGTATGACTTGAACTGGTCTGGTGCGGTAACAGCAGCAAGTGAATACTGCTTCTTCCATAATGCTTCTAGTGCATCATCATCTTCAAGAACAGGAGATACTTTATCGAACTCTGACTTGTCATAGTTCCAGTAACCATCCTTCTTGACAATCTTCAACTTGAAGTTTGCACCTTGCCAGAAGTCAAAAGGATTAATTGGAGTTTCATCCTCAAACTCTGGTTGCATTGCTTCCATAATCTTATCAAAGATCTTCTTACCAAACTTGTAGAGAAATACTCCACCCTCATTCTGAGGATTGGTAGGATCTTTTACGACATAAACGTTCGCATAGTAAGAAAGCTTACGCTTCTGTCTACGAACAACATCCTTATCGGATTCATTACCACTGTTCCAGAGTTCACGATTGTACTCTGAGACTGGATCCTTGCCACCTGTTGTGGTCAAAGAGTTTTCAATATACCAACCACCTGGTCCTTGGAAAGCATGGGAATAAACCTTTGCCCAAGGAATATCTTCACCTTCTGGTGCTGGTAAGAAACGAAGAACGGCATAACCGTTTCCTGTTTTGTCTACTTCTGGTTTCCAGAGTCTTTCATCTGCTCCACCACTAGTAGTGTTCATCTTCTCCACTTCTTTAACTAATTTTTGAGTCAAAGATCCTAGAGAGGACTGTTTTTTTAGGTCTTTAAATGACATTAGATTTTTTTAGATTTGGCTTTTGTGTACCCAGTTACTACTATATCAAGACTCAAGTTCTTTGTCAACATGCGACCTCATGAGGTCAATCATTTTAGACATATCCTTGAATACTGCGTTCATATCAACGTTCTTAGGGAGTCCCATAGTAACTGCAGATTCTTCAATCTGCTTTTTCATTTGTTGGGCTTCAGGATCATTAGACAAGGATAACCTTGCATACATTACCTGCTGCTTTTCCATTAACTTCTCTAAGATATCAATATGATATGCTTTATCCTCTGGAGACATTGTAGGAAACTTGAATACATTTTTGTAAACTTCTTCCTGCAACTCACTAAGTTCAGCCATTGCTGCCCGAACCACTTCTGATTTAAAAAATTCAGTCATAGTACAATCTCTTTCAGGATTTTTTTGTAGCGGAATACATCTATATTTAGGAAAGGTTCATATTTTTTAATTTTCTTACTGACGGTTTCCCACACTGGGTCACTCATATGCTTATCGAAGTTCTTTCTATACCCCAATATCCTATCACATATTACTAATGTCTCAAGTGAGGTTTTCCCACTTAGATAACTCTTTAAGATTGGTGGATGTCCTTTTGAACAATCAAATACATCATCTACCCTCTGTTCATCAAAGAGTTCATTTGCTTCTTCTTTAAATGTATATGTTAATGACTGTACCTTTTTCTTCCAGTCAACATATCGTGCTTCTCCATTCTTTATCATATCACCAATCCACATCGTAGCAGGATCAGTGGTGCTAATAAAATTAGATACAAAAAATTCTTCTACTTCTTTATCATTCTTCTTTCTTGCAAACTTTTCAAACCAAAACCTATCCTTTCTCTTATAGAAGGCTTGGTGAGTTGCTCTAGTCTTGCCACCATACTTATGATAATCGTAATGTTCCTTGGTGAAATGATTCTTTAGAGAGAGATAACAACGATAGGCATCAAACGGCATCACTTTATTTTACACAGGTAATTTTGCTCTAGTAGTTCTTTTCATAAAATTAAGTTCTTGTGCATCACACTTAATTTTTTCTTTCAAAGGTTTTGATATGAGTTTAGGAACTGCATCTACCTCTATTTTATTTTGTTCACAGAAATAAACGATAGCATCAATATAGTTCATGTCTTTATTAAGTAAGACAAGTGACTCTATTTCTTCAGCAAATCTAGCAGGGCAAAAGAACTTTGCTGCCATCACCTGTTCTAATTCATTCTTTGACATTTGTTGCCTCAGTATTGTTTGATACAAATTCTTTAATATAACGAACTAGAAGTTTAATATAATCCCCTTTGTTTCTTTTGTCAAACACTTTTACTTCACCACTAGGTGTTACCATAAGGGTGATCAATTTCTTGACGGAGATGCCTGTTAGTTCATAGTAAGCTGCTGCATAAAAAGTCTCCTGAACGAAATAGTTTTCCAACCACTTCTCAGGTTTAATCTTTTCAGATGTCTTAAAATCTATGACTGCTAACTCACCTTCATACTCTGCTATACAATCAACTCTACCAGCAAGACCAAGGTACTCAGAGTAAAGGGTTCTTTCTA
>Ga0098042_1000241_pt1 | contig 21228 bp, 10 predicted proteins | sample 9_EtaG_FD_75066 | JGI IMG/M metagenome (GOLD analysis project Ga0098042, IMG submission 75066) | Marine viral communities from the Subarctic Pacific Ocean - 9_ETSP_OMZ_AT15188 metaG | ecosystem: Environmental > Aquatic > Marine > Oceanic | place: Pacific Ocean | collected 2015-01-10
AGCAAACACTAGCTTCAAACTATATTGACTTTACTGCAGACGGAAACGACTGGGGTCAACAATATGTACCGGACCTTATTGAGCAAGAAGCTGAGGTATTCGGTAATAGAACAATTTCTGGTTTCCTTTCACAAGTAGGTGCTGAGGAGTCAATGAGTTCTGATCAAGTTATTTGGTCTGAGCAAGGTAGATTACACCTATCTTATATAGGTAAGTATGACACTAACGAGTGTACATTTACGTTTGGTACTGATATAGATGGTAATTCTATAGCTTCAGGAGAGCACGGTGTACGTATTAATGATATGGTAATTGTAGCTACAGCTGAAGGTACTATTAAATGTTTAGTTACAGCTACTTCTGCTACTGTAGCAACTTGTGAGCCTTACGAGGTTGCAACTGTTGATGCTGCTACTGCTTTCTCTGATACTGGAGTTCCATCTGCTAACAATGCTACATTATTAGTTATTGGATCTGAGTTTATAAAAGGTACTCAAGGTCAAGGAGGTACTTCATCTGCTACTACAGGTTACGGTACTGTTAAACCAACTCACCAATCATTCACTAACAAACCAATCATAATGAAAGATTACTATGAGATCTCTGGATCTGATGCTTCTCAAATTGGTTGGGTTGAAATCACAGGTGAAGCTGGTCAATCAGGTTACTTATGGTACTTAAAAGCTGAAGGTGAAACAAGATCTCGTTTTACTGATTACTTAGAGATGACTATGTTAGAAGCTGTTAAAGGCGTTACTGGTAACTCTAATATTGATGGTCACGCTGCTACTGGTACTTCTCAATTTCCAGCATCTAACGCACCGTTTGGTACTGAAGGTTTATTCGCTGCTATTGAAACTCGTGGTAATATTACTACTGGTGTAACTGGTGTTAACGCTGCTACTGATTTAGCTGAGTTTGACGCTATTTTAGCTGAGTTTGACTCTCAAGGTGCTATTGAAGAAAACATGATGTTTGTAAACAGAGCTACTAGTTTAGCTATGGATGACATGTTAGCTTCAATGAACTCTTACGGGGCTGGTGGTACTTCTTACGGAGTATTTAACAATTCTGAAGATATGGCGCTTAATTTAGGTTTCTCTGGTTTTAGAAGAGGTTCTTATGACTTCTACAAGTCTGACTTTAGATACTTAAACGACAAATCTACAAGAGGTAGTATTAACTCTAGAGATGCTGTTGCTCCACTAAGAGGTGTTATTATTCCTGCTGGTGTATCTACTGTGTATGATCAAACTTTAGGTAAAAACTTAAAGCGACCATTTTTACATGTTAGGTTTAGAGCTTCACAAACTGAGTCAAGAAAAATGAAAACTTGGGTTACAGGTTCTGTAGGAGCTGTTACAACTGATTTAGACATCATGCAAGTGCATTACTTATCTGAAAGATGTTTAGTTGTACAAGGTGCTAATAACTTTATGTTAATGAAGTAAGCATTTATATAAAAGTCGAGGCTTCGGCCTCGGCTTTATTTTATTAATTTTATTATATATTATATTATGGCAAAAAAACAAGAAACAAAAAAAGAGGTAGAGGTACCTGTTGTTGAAACACCAGTTGTTGAAACACCAAAACCTAAAAAAGTTGAACCAAAAAAATCAGAGTGGGAAGTAAAAGATAGACAATATTTTTTAAGAAAAGGTAATAAACCACTATCTTATACTATAAAATCAGCTGGTATATATTGGTTTGACGAAGAAAAACAATACGAAAGAGAACTTAAATATTGTTCAAATCAAAAAACTTGCTTTGTAGATGAAATGAAAGGCGATCAAAGATTAGAACATATAATTTTTAGAGCTGGTATTTTACAAGTACCAAGAGAAAAAGTTGTTTTGCAAAAACTTTTAAGTTTATATCACCCTCATAAAAACAAATTATTTTATGAGTGGCAACCAGAAATTGTAGCTATTGATCAAGTTGCTGATATAGAAATGGAAATAGATGCGTTAACCGCTGCTAGAGATTTAGATATAGATATGGTAGAAGCTGTTATGCGTGTAGAGATAGGTTCTAAGGTATCAGAGATGAGTTCTAAGGAACTTAAACGTGATCTGCTTATATTTGCTAAAAGAAACCCTAGTTTGTTTTTAGATTTAATAAATGATGAAAACGTTTTACTTAGAAACCTTGGTATTAGAGCTACTGAAATGGGTATATTAAAATTATCTGCTGACCAAAGAACTTTTACTTGGGGTAGTAACGGTAGAAAATTATTAAATGTTCCTTTTGACGAACATCCTTATTCAGCGTTAGCCGCTTGGTTTAAAACTGATGAAGGTATGGAAGTATTTACTAGTATTGAAAAAAGATTAAGATAAACAAACTGTAGAGCGGTCGCCCTACGGGGCGATCGTAACTACAAAAATAAAGTTATATGAAATCAAAAGGATTAGGCGACTCAATAGAAAAAATTACAAAAGCAACAGGAATAAAAAAAGTTGTTGATAAAGTATCTAAAGTTACAGGCAAAGATTGTGGCTGTAGAAAAAGAAAACAACAATTAAACAAAATGTTTCCTTATAAAAAATAAAAAAATATTATGGTATCTATAGATAATGTTTATCAAAAAGTTTTAGCTATAGCTAACAAAGAACAAAGAGGTTATATAACTCCACAAGAGTTTAATCTGTTTGCAGACCTTGCACAAAAAGAAATATTCGAGCAATACTTTTATGATTTAAATCAATTTAACAGATTACCTGGTAATAACATGGGTCACTCTGATATGAAAGATATATTAGAAAGTAAAATAAGTGCGTTTGAAATATGGACTGATGAACCTAACACAACTGTTTTAAATAACGAAGGAGATATAGATTTAACACAGTTTTCTTTATATAGAATTTTAGAGGTCATGGCTGATTACAGTAATTTAGCTGGGTATAAAGTTGTAGAAGAAGTTACAGCAAAAGAATATAGAAAATATACTAACAGTCCTTTGGCTAGAGAAACTCAAAAAAGACCAGTTTACATACACGATGCATCTGGTTTTGATAGAATAAAAATAATCCCACCACCACCAATAGCTGATAGTGTAAAAATAAGTTATATAAAAAAACCTAATAAACCAGTTTGGGGCTATGTAGTTTCTAGTAATAGTAATACCGCTCTTTGGAATCCAGGTACATCAACAGATTTTGAACTACATACTTCAGAAGAAACAGAGTTAGTATATAAAATACTAAAACTAGCAGGTGTTTCTATGTTAAGAGATGATATTATGAGGGCTGGTCAAGGCATGGAGGCAGCAAAACTACAACAAGAAAAACAATAAATAAATGGGATTATTAGACAACACTACACACAGAGATTATTACTTAGGTAATAACTTAGGAAGTTATCAGTTTACTTCTTTAGAAGATATTATAACTCAGTTTCAAATAGCTTATGTTGGAGAAAACAAATTAATATCAAAAATAAAAAGAGCTGATATATCTTATTTTGCACAACGTGCTTTACAAGAATTATCGTTTGATACTTTTAAGTCTATAAAGTCTCAACAAATAGACGTACCACCCGCGTTAACAATGCCACTGCCTCATGATTATGTAAACTATACAAAGCTATCATGGGTGGATTCTTCTGGTATAAAACATCCTTTATATTTTACTAATAGAACTAATAATCCTTTTCAAATAAGTCAAGAAGACGATGGTAGTTATACTTTTAATGAAAGAGCTGAAGAAGTTATAGACGGTGATTTTGCAGTTGGTGATTTTACTAGTTGGCAAAAAAATCCTGATGTTATTCCTTTTGGCGCTGGTTTTGCAAAGTCAGAAATTTTATTAAATAAATTAGTTTTTTCACACAGAACTAGAACTAATTTTAATGGTGCTATTTCTTCGCCTGTAAACTGGGGTCATGCTATGGCTGTTTGGCAAGAGCTAGATGTTAGCGATAAAGAGTATGTTACAATGTCTGCTTCTGGTCAAGCTGTTGATTTTGCTTCTGGCACTGGCCCTGGTATATTAAGAGTTGGGTTAAGTACCTCAGTGCCTGATGGTAATACAACTAATTTTGACTCTACTTCTGCTGGAGATTTACCAACTACAAACACTAACTTAGATATATTTGATTTGCAAACAGACGATGGTGTTGCTAGTTATATAGAGTGGAGTGTAGCTGTTGACAATACAACAGAAAAGTTTTTACAAAAAATAAATGTTCAAAATATTGATACTGTATATGTTGTTGTTGTTTCTTTTCACGAGTTTACAGCACAAGATACTACTTTAACAGAAACAAATAATATAGATAATTTATCAGTTAGAAACTGGACGTTTAATGATTATTTAAAATCACCAGCAGGTAATGAAATAAATTCTTCAACTTGGAATAGTTATAAGTCAACTACACCTTCAGAAAATAATAACCAAGATTATGAAGATGATCTTCATTGGAAAATGAAAGGTAATAGATATGGATTAGATCCACAGCACGCTCAAGTAAATGGATCTTTTTATATAGATAATAGGCTTGGTAAAATACATTTTAGTTCTAATATAAGTGGTCAAACAGTAATATTAGATTATATAAGTGATAGTATTGGTACAGAAAAAGAAATGCAAGTACATAAGCTAGCAGAAGAAGCGATGTACAAATGTATAGCATATGCAATAATATCGACTAGAGCAAACGTGCCTGAATATATAGTTCAAAGATTTAGAAAAGAAAGATTTGCTGAAACTAGAAAGGCAAAATTAAGATTATCAAATATTAAATTAGAAGAAATTACTCAAGTATTAAGAGGTAAATCAAAACAAATTAAACACTAGTACATGCCAGAGATTAAACAGAATTTTACCGGTGGTAAAATGAACAAAGATCTTGACGAAAGACTTGTTCCAAATGGAGAGTATAGAGATGCTATGAATGTGCAAGTTTCAACTTCAGATAGTTCTGAAGTAGGCACTGTACAAAACCTGTTAGGTAACACGCTTATTTCTGGTCAAGATTTTATAAGTGCAGATAAAGTTTGTGTTGGTAGTATAGCTGATGAAAAAAATAATGCGGTTTACTGGTTGTTGGCAAGTCAAAATAATAGTGTAAATTATTCTGATATAGTAATGAATAGCGCTGGTAGCAATCCGTTGTTTAACTCTGTGTCAAATGGTTCTTCTATATTAGAATATAAAGACAATATTGTTACTCCTGTTGTTATAGAAGCTGATACAACTATTATATATCTTTTTGAAACACAAATATTACTTGGCCAGCTTGGGCAACCAAACGTAACAGCTTTTGTACCAGGAGCAAATCAAAGTGTATCTACAGGTTCTGTTTTAACAGGCTTTGCTACTATAAATTCTTCTGGTCAAACAATAAACACTTTTGATTTTTCTAATGGTGCTGATTCAGGTGGTACTTTTTTCGCAGAACCACCTGTGATAATTCCATCAGCACAAGGAAATATACCAACTTTTCAACTAAATTATATACCTGATGATTTACAAATTGAAATAGATAATAACTCTATTATAGCTTTAACTTTTAAAAACAGTCAAGAAGAAAACAAACTTCCTTTAAACTTTAGACCTGATACAATAATAACAGGTATTAATATTATTGATAACTTATTGTTTTTTACAGATAACGTTAATGAGCCTAAAAAAATAAATATAGATAGATGTAAACAAGGTACTGATGGTAATGCGCCTACTAGATTAGTGAACGAAACAAACAATATTACAATTAACGATAATATATTATTACAAGAAAAACATGTTACTGTAATAAGAAAAGCACCTAGTAAAGCACCTATTTTAGATTTAAAAACAGGTAGAGATTTATCCCAAGTTTATACTGGCGTTATATCTGTAGGTTTAGATCAAGACCCTCTTCCAAATGATAATGATGATATTATATCAACTAGTAGTTCTTTTAATCAAGATCCGTATGATTTTTCAGGAGTTAATATAGGTGATAATGTAGATATACAAATAAGTGAAGATATAAGTGGCTCTTCGTCGTTTACTCTTGCAAACTGGAGTGTTGGTAGTACTGTTGTTTTAAAAGAATTTGATGAAGTTTCAGGTGGCTCTCAAGACGCTCCACCTATACCAATAACAGACTATAGAATAAAAGGAGAAATAGTAAGTTCAAGCACAGGCTTTACAGCTTCTATTGGTAGTCCAATAATAATAAAAATAGAAATAACAAATATAGATGGTTTTCCACCAGTAGCAGACGCAACATATCCTTTAAGAAAATATGCTATAGATTTATTTGATACATATGAAAGGTTGTTTGAGTTTAAGTTTCCTAGATTTGCTACTAGATATAAATATGTTGATGGAGAATATTCTACATACTCACCATTTACTCAAGTAGCTTTTGTGCCAGGTACTTTTGATTATCACCCTAAAAAAGGTTATAATTTAGGTATGACAAACTTGTTAACGCAAATTGATGTTAAAAACTTTAGATTAAATGACACGCCTTTAGACGTTGTTGAAATAGATATACTTTATAAAGAAGATGGTTCGCCAAATATATATGTTGTAGATACAATTAAAAAAGATTCAGTTGATGATTATTGGCAAAACAATATTTACAATATAACTCATGAAACTATAAAATCTACAGTTCCTTCAAACCAATTACTAAGAACTTGGGATAATGTTCCTAAAACAGCTTTAGCACAAGAGGTAACAGGTAATAGAATTGTTTACGGTAATTACACTCAAGGTTTTGATGTTTTTGATATACAAGGTAATCCTTATTCGCCTGATTTTAAAATACAAAAAATAGATCAAAACAATGTTTTATCATGGGATGAAACACAATATCAAACTAACTCGGTGAAATCTATAAAGTCATTAAGAGAATACCAACTAGGTGTTGTGTTTATAGATGAATATGGTAGAGAAACACCTGTTATTTCAAACCCTTCTGGAACTTTTGAAGTAAATTATTCTGAAGCACAAAAGGCAAATAGATTAAGAGTAGGATTTAAATCTGGTATACCTAAAAACCAAAAATACTATAAGTTTTATATAAAACAAACTTCTGGCGAGTACTATAATATGGCAATGGACAGGTGGTATAATGCTGAAGACGGTAATGTTTGGCTTTCTTTTCCTTCGTCTGATAGAAACAAAATTGATATAGACACTTTTTTAGTATTAAAAAAAGCTCAAGAAAGTAACCAAGCTGTTGATACAAAATCTAGATATAAAGTTTTAGCTATAGAAAACGAAGCGCCTGATTTTGTAAAAACAAAAACAACAAGCTTGATTACGGCTAAACATTTAAATACAGCTAATAATAATGTTTTTGGTATTAACACTCTTGTTGATGCTCCAGTTTCTGGTGTAGATAATTTTACTTTAAATTATAATTTTTTTGGTAATTCTTCAGGAAGCAGGCTTCACGAAGTTGAAGATGGTGATTTATACTTTACAGTTTCTTTAACTGGTTCTAGTATAGAAAGTCAAGAGTATAGAATAACTTCTATAACTACAGACGCTTTTGACCCAACAGCACCTATAAACCCAAAGTACTATATTAAAGTAGATGGCTTTTTAGAAAGTGATGTTAACTTTATAACAAACGATGCTTCTGGTGCTTTTTCTACAGAAATACAAGACAATGCTAAAATAAATATATTTAAGAAAAAAGTTGAAAACCTACCTATTTTTGATGGTAAGTTTTTTGTAAAAATTTATATAGATGATGTGTTTAGAAACTACATATCTCAAGATACTTCGGCTAGTGAAAATTGGAGAACAGTAGCTTCTAAAAAAATATACGCGATGCGTGATGATCACCACGTAACGCATAGTATAAAAGCAACAGGCCATGGTGAAGATATAACTCCCAGCACAGCTGGAGGAAGAAATGCTTACTCGCATCCTTTTGGTAGGTTTGCTTGTTATTTTAGAAGATATGATTACGGTAATACAGAGTGGGATATTGGAATAGCTCCTAGCAATACAAGTTTAGATGTTTCAACAAGTAAATATAGATTTGATTCTCCAAGTAATAACGGCACTGTTAATGTTTCAAACCCTGCAGCTACACCTTGGTTTTATGAATACTGGACGTATACAGGCCACGGTAAAAAAATTAATGGATCAAATGTTTACGCTAGTACTGGTACTAATGATACTTCTATAGATGATTATTTAGGTACTAATGGTTATAATAAAAAAGCAGATAAAAGTGCTAGAAAAAATGAAGTGTGGTTTTTAGATATGTACAAGCATGTTGATAGATCTCCTTCTGCAGGTAATGATTTTGCACCAGCATATCACCCTTCTAATCAAGCTAATCAATTTAATATGACCTCTATGAGTACTGGTGGTATACAATCTTTACCTATAGGTAGTTCAGCAAGTGTAGGTAACAATGCTGCCATAGATTACGCAGCTGGATACCATCATTTTAGTTTAACTCTTGGCCCTATATTTAAAGATGAATCGTTTGATACTAACGAGCTTTATAATGCTGGCTTTTTTGGTAACGCTGGAATAGGTGCATACAATATTTTAACAGACGGACACGGTGCTAATAGCACTAATGCTTGGATAAATGAGCTTTGGTCTGTAGGTATAGGAAATCCTAATTACAACGATAGTCCTACACAAACTTTTACCGACAGGCTTAGTCCTGGTAGCGTGTGGCGCTGGGCTGAAGATCCTTTTGAAACAAGGTATAACCTTAATAATCAAGTTAATGAAAGAAATATTATAAGGTATTTTGTTGAAGGTAATCACACAAGTGAAGGAGATATGTTAAGAGAACAAGCTGGATCAATACCTTCAAGTGCAAATGATTTTGATGGGCATTTTAATGGTGCTCAACTATCAACTAATTTTAATAAACAATGGAAGTGGGTGCAAGAGCATAACACTAAAAAGTTAGACTGGATACCACTAGATGTTGGTGGAGATCAATCAGAGCTAGGTCCTATTGTTAATTCAGGTAGAGAAATAACACTAACAACACTTAATTATACAGGCAGTAATGACGGTCCTTTTGGTAATGACGTTGGTGTTGGCCAAACAAGTGGTGATAATACTATAAGTACAGGTATAGATGATCATTATATATATATAACTTTAGACTCTTATAATAATGCATTAGACCAACACGGTAAACCTTGTATACTTACTACAGGTTTTATAGTAAAGAGCTATAAGCCTCATGATTTAGGAAGTCAAAAACTTTTAGATACTAGTACAACAAATCCTTATTTAGTAGTTAGAGATATAGATAAAAATGTTAGTGTAATAGGTACTGGTAACCAAGCGGCTGTAAAAGTTTACTTAACAGGTTACGTAGAAGCTTTAGATTTAGGACACACTATTAAACCTGATGCAAACTCTAGTATAACTTTTGTACAAGGTACAATGAACGGTTATAGTCCTAACTCAGCTGCTAGAATTAGTTTACAAAAAAGTACAACAGGTAAAGGTGCTTTTACAACTAACGCTAACTATGGTGTTGCAGGTGCTACTACAAAATTATTATACGCTGTTGGCTATACTATGGAGTTTGTAGAACCATCTTATGATAATGAATTACTACCAGATAATCCAGCTATATGGGAAACAGAACCAAAAGATTCACCTGATTTAGATATATATTACGAGGCTAGTGATTTAATACCTGTTCGATTAAATGAAGAAACAGACGCAGGGTTTTTACCACTACAAACAGAAGAAATAGGATCAACACCTATACTAAATGGTACTTTTGAAAACTGCACAATATTTACAGCTTCAAGCGTACAAAATTTTTCTATTGATGCTGAAATAATAGATATGAAAGGTAATATATTAACTTTATCAACACCACCAACAATTATAAATACTCCAGCTGTTACTGGTATTGATTGGGTTCATATAAAAAAACCAGACGGTAGTATTTTTTCTACATATGTTGAAGCTATAGATGGTAGTTTTTTAACTATAAACTTAAACACTTGGAACTTTTGGCACACTTTAAATTATTATAATTGTTATACATTTTTTAATGGTGTTGAATCAAACAGAGTAAGAGATAATTTTAATTTACCTTTTATTTCTAATGGTGTAAGAGCTTCGTCAACTTTAGAAGAAGTAATAGAAAAACAAACAAGGCAGTACGGTTTAATATTTTCTGGTATATATAATTCTATATCTTCAATAAATAATTTAAATCAATTTATAGCAGCTGAAAACATTACAAAAGAAATAAACCCAGTTTATGGTAGCATACAAAAGCTACATTCAAGATCAACAGCTGATGGTGATTTAATTACATTATGTGAAGATAGAATATTAAAAATACTAGCTACTAAAGATGCTTTGTTTAACGCAGATGGTAATCCTCAGTTAATAGCAAACGAACAAGTCTTAGGACAAGCAATACCATATGCTGGTGAGTACGGTATATCACAAAACCCAGAGTCATTTGCTTCAGAATCTTATAGAGCTTATTTTACAGATAAACAAAGAGGATCAGTTATAAGATTATCTATGGACGGTTTAACACCTATATCAGATCATGGTATGAAAGACTGGTTTAGAGATAATTTAAAACTTAACAATAAACTAATAGGTAGTTACGATCACAAAAAAGATGAATATAATATAGCTTTAAAACCAAATACTGCTGGACAAGGAAATTATGTTGTTTCATTTAAAGAAGACGTTAAAGGTTGGGTTAGTTTTAAATCTTTTGTGCAAATGGAAAGTGGCGTTAGTATGGCTAGTGATTATTACACTTTTAGTAGAGGTAAAATATATCAACACCATTTTGAAAATACAACCTATAATACATACTATGGCCTTCAAAGTCCTTCAACAATAAGTTTTTTATTAAATAACAGCCCTAGTATAGTTAAAAGTTTTAAAACGTTATTATACGAGGGTTCTCAAGCAAAAGTAACAAAAGACTTAAGCGACGGCCAGTATTATAATTTAACACCAAAAAAAGGTTGGTATTTACAAACAATAAATACTGATATGCAAGCTGGTTCAAACGTAGAGTTTATTAAAAAAGAAAACAAATGGTTTAATTACATCAAAGGCGTGGAAACAAATATAATAGAAGAAAAAGATTTTACATATCAAGGTATAGGTGTGGTAGATGCTACTCAATTAATAATTAACACAACACAATCATAATAATATGGCAAACGGATACGGAGGTTCATCAGGCTCATCAAGCTCAGCAAGTTCATCAAGCAGCGCTACACAAGTTACTACTCCTGTTACACGTTTAGCTCCGCCACCTGGTTTTCATTATATGCCAGACGGAACTCTTATGTCTGATATTGAACATGAAAAATTATTTAAAACTAAGCCTGTTGGGGTAAAAACAAAAATTATAAGAGATTTTAATATAAACTTACGAAACGTCAAAGCTTCTGGTGAAAATAGAAGTTTTAGTATTGTTGGTGATGCAGGTTGTGTTTTTACTTTGATAATATTAAACAATCACGGTAGTTTTTACAACTTTGTTACTGATACTTTTACTACAGCTTCAAGTTCTTTGCAAGGTGTTTTAGAGGGCGGTAGTTATAAAGGTAATATTGTTTTTCCAGCTTTGCCTGACACTAACACTGACGATTATACTATAAACCTTATAGCAAATATAAATGAAAATACTTTTCATACTAATTATACTGAAGTTAGATATCCTGATAATACTATAAACTTAAATTCTTCTAAAGGCTCTGACTCAGCTGTAGTAATTAAAAAAATATATCAACACGTTGATAAAACAATTACATTAACAGCTGTATCTCCAAACTCATTAACTCCTTTTAATAGTATGGTTCGAGTTGAAGATACTATAACCGTTGCAGGAGGTACAAGTAGTCAAAAAAAATCTTTTACTATAACAGTTACAGCTGCTACTACTAGAAACTTTGTTATAAATAGACAGCCTATAGAAAATGACGTTTTGGCTTTTGTAAATAGAACTATTGGTAGTGCTGGTTTAGCTATAACTGGTGAAAACACACTAGAAGGTAGTCGATTTTATAGATGGCCATTAGATAACATTATTGGCTTAAAAAAAGGTATGTTTGTAGCTCCATCTACTAACCTTGATTCTGGTTCTTCACTTGCTGATTATGTAGTAACTGTAGAAGAAACAAAAACATCAAATACAAGGGCATCATCTGTTTTAGAAACTTATAAAGTAGACACTATTGTAACTTTTGTAAATGCCATAGAATCAACAGCTCGTCCAACTTTAACAAATGGTGTTGTTACTAGTCAACCTGGCAATATTGTTTTTAGTAAGCAACAAGTTGATGCATTAAAAGACGATGGAATTAAAATATATGGATATGGTCCTTCATCTATTAAAAGTCTTAGTGGTTACGATGTTAAGTTTAGTAATTTAAAAGTAGAATTAACACCTGTAACTACAACTACAACATCTAGCACTATAGGTTCAGCTAGCACAAGCGTTGTTATTGCAGAAAGAGATGGTATAAGAGATGATGTTAGTACAGTTACTGGCATTGGTATTGATACTTCTTCAGCGATACCTTTTGTTGATAGTGGCGCTGGTACAGTTAGTGGTGCTGGGACTATTGTTTTAAGTGCTGCTCAAGAATTAGAAAGTGGTATAACATTAACATTTGGTGGTGCTAGTAGAATAGCTACAATAACAGGTGATATTGAAGTGTTAGAAGCTGGTGCAGAAGATGTAAGTTTACGTTTTGATTTAGAAAAAATATTAACAGCAACATAATAGAATATGGCACAAACAGAAGCAACATTAGATAAATTAAATTTTGATATTAACTTTTCTTTACAAATTGGTGATTTGTTATATTGTAATCCTATTAATTCAGGTCCTACTAGTTTTTCAACTTACAATACAACAAAATTAATCGGTCAAGTAACAGAAATAAATGAAAACTCTATAGGTTTTAATTTTACTTCACAAAACTTAACTGTAGCTCAATTAAATTCTACTTTTAATGCAAAAAATAATTTTATTACATTTAAAAAGAATTTAGCTGTAAATAGTAATAAATTAAAAGGTTACTATGCTTTATGTAATTTTGTAAATGATGATTTTGCTAACAAAAACGAATTATTTGCTGTTGGTTCTGAAATATCTGTTAGTAGTAAATAAACAACAAAAACTGTGACTATATTAGATGTAAATTAAATTAAATTATGTCTAAATACGAATTACAAAAAATATTTGACAATACTCCAGCAGAATCGTATAAAGAAAAAGTAAAACAAATAGAAGATTATTTTATAAGTATTGCTGATGGTGTTAATGTTATTGGTAACGGCAAAGAAATAACATACGCCGAAGGACACTGGGAATATAAACACTCTTTTGCAGAAGGTTTGTATTTAAGAGAAATGAAAATGAAAAAAGGCCAACTAGGCTTTTCCGCAATACATAAACATAGTTATGGTTTTTTTCTTTTATCAGGATTATTACAGTCTTCAAAAGAAGAAGGTGTAGAAGAATTTATAGCTCCTTGCTATATAATATCTCCACAAGGCGCTAAAAGAATTGTATATGCAGCAGAAGACTGCGTTATTGTTACAGTTCATGCAAATCCTACAAACACTCAAAATTTAGATGAATTAGCTAAAATAAACGTAGTGTTTGACTGGGATGATTACGAAGAGTATTTAAAAGGTAAAAAATGAAAATATTAATTAAAAAATATATATTATGAGTTGGGGTGCAATATCAGTAGGTGTTTCTGCTGCTGTAGGTATTATGGGTATGGATGCTGCTAAAAAAAACAGAGCTTTAGCTAACGAACAATATAGAGACGCTAAAAAAGAAAGAGATAGACAGCAAGAGCTTTTAAATGTTGAAAAAGAAAGATATAGAAGCATGCAGTTTAGAAATCCTTATAAAGACATGGAAAATGTATATGAAGATTTAACTGTTAATCAACAAGCTGCTCAGTTTCAAGCTCAACAAACTTCTCAGCAAATGGCTGATGTAATGGCTAACTTACGTTCTGCGGCAGGTTCTAGTGGTATTTCTGGTTTAGCCCAAACACTAGCTAACCAAGGTGCTTTGTCAACACAAAGAATATCAGCAGGTATTGGTCAACAAGAAGCTGCTAATCAAAGGCTAGCTGCTCAAGGTGCTGCTCAAGCACAAAGACTTGAATTAACGGGTGAGTCAAATATTGAACAGGCAAAAAGAGATAGACAGGCTACTTTGCTTGGTATGCAAATGGGTGAAGCTACAGGTGCTAACGCAGCTTTTTCTCAAGCACAAGCAAATCAAATGAACGCTCAAATAGCACAGCAACAAGCTTTAATATCAGGAATACAAGGAACTGTAAGTACAGGTTTTCAAGCTCAGGAAGCAGGTATGTTTGATTATAGCGAAGGTACACCGGGTTACAAGATAGGACAAAGTGTTAAACAAGGTTCTACATATTTAGCAGACTTAATAAAAGAAATGTTTAAACGAGGTCAAACTCCAGGACAATGATAAAAATATAAATTATGCCAGCAGACAGTACATTAGTAAATTTATCGTTAAAAGAAAGCTTATCAAGATCAAAGATAAATATAAGAGATTTATCACCTTTATTTGAAGGTAATGCTAAATCTATGGAAAGCTATTATAAATTAACAGATAATTTATTTCAAGATTATATAAAACAAGAACAAATAATAGACGCAGGTAAAAGAAAACAGTTAAATGCTTTTCAAAAAACATTACAAAAGCAACATGAAAAACTTACTGTAAATGGCGAAACAATGAGTCAAAAAGTTGTAGATGCTTTAGACAGAGAAATAAGAAGATTACAAGAAGAGTACATGGCTGTTAACACTTATGGTAGAGATGATACCATAGAAAATGAAAGAGCTAGAACACGTTTAGAAGCTGAACTTGTTGCAATAACAAATCAAGCTTATAAAGCAAGACAGACTTTTGATTTGTTGTACGAGCAAAGAGATTCTTGGGTTGAAGGTGCTTTAAATCCTGAAGTTATGGCTGCTCAAAATAAAATGATGGGTATTGATATAGATAGTGATGACGATGTACAAGTTGCTTTTATAAATGGTAAACTTACTTTTTATGCTAGAAATTTTTTAACAGGTACTAGAACTGTAACGCCTTCAACTCAACAATTAGGTGGGTTTAACACTGAATTATTAAATATAGGTGCAATAGATTTACAAGAAACACCTGTTTATGAAGAATACCAATATGGTGAAGCTGCATATACTGTTGATCAAATGAGGGAAAACTTTCCAGCTGCATTGTTAGACAAAGATAGACAAGTTATATCTCTTGTTAATGATATGCAACAAGAGGCTTTTGAAGCTGGTAAGTCAGGTGTTATGTTAAATTTTAATGAAGAAGAAGTTTTAGGTCAGCTTGATATTATAATACAAAAACCAGAAGATTTTAGAAGTTTAGGTTTAAGAAGAGTAGGTATGGGTGGTGATAACGTAAAAATGACTTTAGGTAGACCTTCATTTTTAACTGAACTAAAACTAAGTGGTAACTATGGTATACAGTTAGATTTAATGGATGCTTCTTTTCAATTGTTATTTAAAGAAATGATAGAGGCGTTTGGTGAAGACGGTGTTATAGATGTTGAAGATCTTGAAACAGCAGCAGATCCAGATGCTTTTAGAAAAAACTATAACATGATGATTGATGTTTTAACAAACATTGACAATGAAAATTTTGACTTTGATAGATCTAAAAAACTTTTAATGGGTTATTTTAAAGATATAATAGAAGAAAAATACCAACTTAAACACGCTGATGGCTGGCAAAACGATGCTAATCCAAACAAAGGTATGGGCGTAGTGTTTGGAAAAGATGTACCTCTACCTTCACGTAAAGATAAACAATTAGAATATGTAGCTGCAAAAGCTATTGAAAGAGGTGAAAGATTAGTTGTTATACAACAAGAAGAATATTTACTACAAAACGATGGTACTTATAAGTTATACAGAAGAGAAGGCCCTGGGTATGCTCCGTATACTGATGAAGATTTACAACAAAGAGGTAAACATGTATTTACTAAATATGAGTTAGCTAAACAATTAAAATACTATGCTCAGTATATAGATACTGATTATAAATTTAAACAAGGAAGATAAATTAAATGAACGAACCAAGCTTAGATAAATTAAACGTTATAGCTTCTGCGCTACAACAATACGTGTTGGTAGCTAATAATATTCGTTTTCGTACCGCGGAAGGTGGATATATGTGGGATCAAATAAATAGATTATTTCCTGATTTAAAAGAATTTGACTCTGCAACTTTAGAAGAGTATGTATATACAGCAAACAACCCTGAATATAAAGGTAACTATAATATTATAAATGAAAAATTTAAAGAAGATTTTAATTTTTCAGATGAATATTTTAATAGTATAGAAAACGTTGATGAAAATCTTTTTAAAACAGACGCAATTAGAAAATTATTTGTTGGTGATGTAAAACCAGGTGATGAAGCTTTTGGTAAAAGTGTAGTGCAATATGGTATAGAAAAAACAGTAGGTGGTATTTTTGATGGTGCTAGTGGTTTAATTAATAGTATATTTAAACCTCTTAAAGAAGGCGAGCAACTTTACAGAAACTTTGGTGAATTACTTCTTGATAAAGATATTACTGTTGATAACACTGAAAAGAAAAAAGAAAAAGCACCACCAGCTGTAATATCGTTTAATGATATACCAGAACTTTTATATAACTATGAAGGAAGGGATGAAAGCGATTTTGGTATGAACGCTTCTAATACATTTAAAATAAGCCTTGGTGATATGCCAAGTGATTTTAATAATGTTTTGCAAAACCCAGCAAACTCATTTGAAAGAGAGTTTTACAACAACAACTTATCTTATAATCAATATCAACAAGCTTCAAATATAGTTGTAAATTTACTTGATGGTCGAGTTAAAAAAATTGAAGAACAAGAAGAAAGACTTGCTATTTTAGGACCAGAAAGATATGCTTTTGAAGAGTATATTATGAAAGATCCATCTATGGCTGTAAAAGGTGAGCGTTATAATGGTTATCATTTTCATAAAGATGAAAAAGAAGCTATAAGACTTTTAAGCAATTGGGCTAACAATAAAAAATATGAAAATAATCCTTATTTTGGTTTTAAGTTTGAACCTGGTTATATTATTCCATTAAAAGTAGATACTGGAGTTTTTGGTACAGTAAAATCAGGTTTAATTGAAAACACAATAGATAACTGGATTATTGCGACTGCTCCGTTTAGATACGATACAAAAATAGGAGCTTGGGTTGGTGGTGAGCAGCAAAAATTTCAAACTGGTTTAAAAGGTCGTGCTGGCGTAAAAGAAATGAAAAGACTACAGGAGTGGATGTTAAACCCTGTTGATACTTATAATGGGCCAAGTGCATTTGACGCAGCTGTTGATGCTGGGCGAGCTCAAGCTGATTTGTATAGAGCCGTAGATCCTATATTTGGCGATCTTGAAAATATAGATGATATATCTGACAAGGATTTACAAAAAATGATAGAAGCTATAGAAGAAGTACAAACTGCTTCTGCTGATATGAAAGCTTTAATGTCTTGGTCTAAATCATATAACGAGTACAGAGAAGATGGTGAAAACTGGTTTATGTCTACTATGAACGCTATTAACGACGAAGGTATTAAAGGTTTTGGCCAGGCTTTTGTTTCTAGTACAGTGGGTATGTTTAACGAAGAATCTTTAAAAGACGCGTCTGCTTCTGCTGTTGCCGGCGCAGGTGCTACTTGGTATACTGGTTATGGTGCTCTTGGTGGTGGTTTTGTTGCTGGTATGACTTCCATGAACTATAACATGGAAACCATAGCTACGTTTACTCAAATACTTCAAGAAGAGCTAGAAGCTATAGGTGACAATATGACGCCTAATAATATAAGGCGTTTATTAGAAAATGATGAGTTTAGAGCAGAAATAAAAAGAAGAGCTAGATTAGGTGGTGCTTCTGTAGCTGCAACAGAGCTTATAACATCGATGCTTGGTATAAAAGGTTCATCTGCTATAATAAAAACTGTAGGTAAAACAACCACTACTGCTAAAATAACAGGTACAACTTTAACTATACCTTATAACGTTACAACTGATGTTGCTGGAGGTATGACTGGTGAATACACAAAAATTAAAACAGCAGATTTAAAATTTGATGAAGCTGGTATAATTCTTGAAGGTCTTTCTCCAGCGCCAATAAGCATAGCAACAGAAACGCTAATTGCGTATAATAGTGTCAAAAATAGTATTAAAAGCGATGTGGATAGTGGTACTACAGGTTTAAAAGAAGTTAAACCAGTAGATTTAAGAGATCAAACACGTTTTACAGAAGAGTTTGTTAAAACTGGTAATATGGAAACTGGTTATAAATATACCAGGCCACAACCAAATATTGATCAAGAAGGTAATTTATTAGATGGTGAAGGTAATGTTACAGGTATAAAAGTCTATGCAGACCCTAATGGTTATCAAGGTAATGACCAGTTTGTAGATCCAGCTGGTAATTTAATACCTAAAAACGGTTATATGCCGTACACACCTCAAACTGGTGGTATAATAAAAGCTGAAAATAATAAACATTATTATTTACCACCCGTACTTGCAAAAGTAGAACTTACTATTGATGGTACAGCTGTAAGTGAGCAATCATTTATTGATTATGTTGATGGTTTAAAAACTTTACAAGATATTGAAAATTTTAGTTTTGAGGTAAAAACAGATGTTGGATCACCTTCTTTTGATACAGATCCTAACGTAGATGCGCCTGTTTCTGTTAAAAAAATTAATCAAGAAGCTTTTAATGCGTACTCACAAGAAGCTGAAAAAAGAGCTGCAGCTTATCAATACTATGTACAAGATAAAATTGATAGTATAAAAATAGATTCTGAAATAAGTGATAGAATTACTAATGCTGAAGATAGAAGTTCTTTAGTAGATCTTGAAAAAAGAAGAGTTAAAGCAGAACAAGATTCTAAAAAAACAGGTGCAAGTGCAGTACCAGGCGTTGAACAAGAGTTACAAAATATAAACAATGGAATAAACGAGATATTAAATAAATACGCTGAGGTAGTACCAGGTAAAATACCAACTAAAAAAATAGAACCTTTACCTGTAGAAACTGATGCTAGTATTGTTGAGCTAGATGAATCTGCTAATGCTGCTTTAAATACTGCTATAAACAAAGAAACAGCTACAGTTAAAAAACAAATGGATGCTGTTAAAGATAAAACTGGTGATGAAGGTGATATAGTAGAACTAAGTAACGAAGATATAGCTGAAAGTCAAACTGAAATAATTTCTTTGCTTGAAGCTGAAGTTGAAGGTTATAAATCACGTGTAGCAGAAACAGAGTCTGGTACAACTGAAAACACAACAGCTAAACAAAACTTAGAAGATACTGAAAATAAATTAGAAGCTTTTAAAACAGCTGATAAACAGTTTGGTTATATTATAGATAGATCTGATGGTAGTTATGATATTATAATAAATAAAGATAATTATAAAGAAGGTGTAGCTGCACACGAGTTTTTTCATAAAATTTTATCAAGAACTCTTAGAAACGATCAAGTTACTCAAGATGCTTTTGGTAATGCAGTAACAGACTATGTTAATGAAAAATATGGTGGTGTATCTCAAGAGTTTGTAGATAGAATGAGTGCATATATAGATCCTAAAACTGGACAACGTGTTAGTGAGTTTGGTGAAGAAACTATGACTATTATGGCTGAATCAATTGTTGATGGTACACTAACTTTTAATGATTCTTTTTTTACTAAAATAGGTGATTTTGTAAGACAAACTTTACAAAGATTAGGTTTAAAAAAGATTAAATTTAATACCGGTAGAGATGTATTTAACTTTATAAAAGATTATGCTAAAAGTATTAAAAAAGATTATGTAAGTAAATCTATAATTGATGTAGCTGCTAAAGGCTCAGAAGGTGATTTAGTTACAGGTGCTCAGCGTACAGAATCTACAACAAAGTTTTCAAGATCAAAAGCTGTTACAGCTGTAAACGAAATAGAAAATAATTTAAAAAATAAATTACAACAAGAACGTAAAGAATATACACAAAACGAGTTTAGACGTAGTGCAGAGTTTGGCCAAATATTTGATTCTATAAATAATGAAAACGGACCTATAAACAACTATATAAAAGGTCTTAAAATGGGTCCTGAAAAAACAGAACAAGTTATAGAAAAAGCTTCTCAAAGATTATTTAATTATAATCCACAAGCTACTAGAAAAACAGATATAAAAGAAGGTATAACAATTGGTGAGCGTATAATGTCTGATATTAGTTTTGCAAAACTAGACGCAGACAAAGCCCTTGCAATAGCTGCTAAAAAAGAAGGTAAAACAACTAGAATAGATGCTGCTAAAAGAACTAAAGAAGGTGAAACAACTTTTGATATAAAAGATACTGAAGTAGAAACTTCTTTTGAAACAGAAGATTTATCACCAGCTGCTCAAGCTAGAAAAGCACAAATAAAAAAACAAGGTCAAAAAGAATCACAGTTTAGAAAACAACTAGGTATAAAAACCGGCGGAAAAGTATACAATTTAATTTTAGACGCGGCTAGACAATCACTTCTTAAAGCTTATGAGTCTAAAACTTCTGTTAGAAATATACAAATAAAATTAAGAAATCAAGCTAGTGGTTATTTATGGAAAATATTTAAAAACTTTTTAAGTTATGGTGTTGCTGAGCAAACTGTACCTAGAGGCACTAAAGATATTTATTTAAGTCAATTAAAAAAATTTAGAGTACCAATTATTAATTCTTTGTTTACTGGTGATTTAGTTCAAATAGAACGTAATATACCAGACGCTGAAAAAATATTTACTAAATTTAAAAAGAAACTTACTAAAAAGGCGGAAGTAGAAAATGCTGTAGATCAATTATTGTTACCACCATCGGCTTTACAATCTTATGATAGAGATAAATCAGTTAATTTATACGAAAGAATATTACAAATAGAGGGAGATCAAAAACAAGAAGATGATTTTATTACATTTTATAATCAACCGCCTATAAGTCCTAAAACAGGTTTAAGATCTGGTTTAAAAGGAACTAGAAAAGATGCTATTGCTAGAGCGATGTCTGGAGCACTATCTTTTGATGCAACAATGCAAGTGGCTAAAGAACCAGAAATAATTAAAAGAAGAACAGAAATAGCTGAACTTAAAGGTGAAACTTTAGCTAAAGATGATATAGAAACTTTAGGTGCTAATATAGGTAGAGA
>Ga0098042_1000243_pt1 | contig 21082 bp, 35 predicted proteins | sample 9_EtaG_FD_75066 | JGI IMG/M metagenome (GOLD analysis project Ga0098042, IMG submission 75066) | Marine viral communities from the Subarctic Pacific Ocean - 9_ETSP_OMZ_AT15188 metaG | ecosystem: Environmental > Aquatic > Marine > Oceanic | place: Pacific Ocean | collected 2015-01-10
CCTCGTTTTCTTGGTATTCTTTTTGCCATACCTTTTATTATACATTAAAACCCATCTTACGTACAGCACTTTTTCCTTTTTCTGTTTTGGCTAATTTACGTAGACCCGGATTTGGTAGATTATCTACGACATCTCCACCACCACTGTACATATGCTTTTTACCATTAGCCATGCCACCCATGGCCATCTGTGCCTTTTTCATCTTCTTTAGTTTACTCTTTGGTACTTTACTGATACCAATAGAAAGCACCATCACATCATCTTTAGCCACGTTTCTTTCTCCTATCTACTGTTGATAATACCATACCACCACTTCGGAAGTCTTGAGGACCTTTATTGCTTTTAGTAATAACACCACCTTTGTTTCGCACAGTAATTTTATCTTTTCCCTTTTCTCTATTTATTTTATTTACAAGCTGAAGCTGCAGTCTTTTGATAGTTGACTCCCTATCATCACCTGTTGCTTTCAAATTTCTTTTTGCAAACATACTTCGTGCAATTTGGTCAAGTTGATTTGCTGTTGGATTACGAATATAATCGTCTACTTTGCCGGGAAGTTTCTTTGGACTTAACTCTTTACCTGTTACTGTGATTACTTCACCAGTTTCTTTGTGTACATATTCTCCAGCTTGTAGCTTTTTTACGCCTGCTCTACCCACAGCAGATTTACGTACTCGGCTTACTTCTTTCTGTTCGTCTAACTTTTCAATCTTTTTAAGTGCAGTCTTGGCCGCAGGTATCTCATCAGCTAACTTCTCTAGTTTATTTTTTATTCTTGATAATGGAGCATTACCTAAACCTTCAGCAAATGATGCCATTGACTTATTTCCAATAACAATAGGGTCAGAGCCGGCATCTGCTGCTTTAGCACCACCTCTACCTTTATCGGCTCGTACATCACGAATAGACCTTTCTGCTGCACTCTCTCTACCAAGGTCAAGATTATATTTCTTTTTAAACTTTACATTCTTTTGTAAAGGCTTGAGTATACTTGCTAATATTTTACCTTTGCTCATGGTTTATCTCCTCACCATTTAGTTTTATGCGCCCAATACCTTGCCGAAAATTTATCTGGGCTTGGGTCTTGTGCGCTATGTCTTGCGTAGTATGATTTCTTTCGTGCTTTATCTTTTGCAGTCTTTGGGTTTTTACCTGCACCCTTTACGCCTTGTTGTCCAAAGCGAATGAGTTTTATCTTGTGGCCTTGCGCAGCAAGTACGACATGCGACTTTGTTTTATGATTAGGAGTGCGCTTTGGTTTATTCACGCCACTTAAACCATGTTTCTTTAAAAGATTTTTCTTACGTTCCTCGTGAGCCATTTACCTATCTTTTTTTAAACTCTTTTGTAAACTTTATACCTAGATAATTCTTTCGTATATCAGGTCGTAGCTTACCACCTTTAATATTCATGTGTGGGTCTCCTAGACCACCACTAAACAGAGGACTATCTTTTTTCTTAGTAGGAGTAAAATTAAACAAAGATGCTGTATTAAACTTCTTTCCTGTTAAATTATCTACAGAAGAGTAGCCATATTTTTTTACATTACTATCGCCCATCTTAATTATTACATGTGCAATTGTCTGAACACTTCTTGTTTAATAACGCACAGTATACTCTTTTAAGATATTTACCTATCTTTTTTAACATCGTGTTCTCCTTCTGTCCAACCTTCAGCCCTCATAGCTTCTTCTACATGCTTCAAAGTAAACTTTCTACCATAATGTGCTTCAACAGCAGCACGCACGTAGAATACATCGCTATGGGGAATATGTAATTTATGTAAAGAATTATTACTTACAGCTGCATAGAAATTTTCTATGACATTATCTGTATATAGTTTTACGGATTTCTTTGGCATTGTCAAGCCATAAAATAAAATAATACGAGAATAACATTTATATGTTATGCGACTCTACATTTAAGTGTTACATTTAAGTGATTTATATAGTATAACTAAATCATAGTTAAATGCGGCACTTTAAGTGAAAGTCTGTTATGTATAATTATACTCATAACCACTATACGTGTCAAGCATTAATATGTGATGCTACTAAAAAAATATTTATTAGTGTATAATTGACACAGTATATATAACACTTGTTCTTGTGGTTAACAGTGAAAAAACCTAATCTGTGTATTTCTGTGTACACACTACGGGTACACCCCCCAGTGGCACACGCCCACCTGCGCTTGTGTGTGCGTATATGCGTGTGTATGGCCTGCCTGTGCGTAAAGGTGAGCGCATATGTGTACACACATGACACCAAAGCACTCTCAAGTGCCTACAAATAAGGGTGTTTGTGATATGTGGTAGCTGTTATGTCATCACTTGCCATGCTGACACACCAAAAGATACACAAAATCAGAGCATACCCCCATGTTTGCAATGGCGGAGCATATACCCTACCACCAACCTCGCTGCGCACACACGAGTTTCGCACACGAACTTCAGAAGCTAATGCTTCTTGCAGTCGCACATGAAACGACACGCACAGGAGATAGCGCACGAGGAAACCGAACCACCCCATACTTATGTTGTTTAGTGTTATGAGAAAAATATATCTCATATACTTATGAGAGATATATTGTTTCTCTTATAACACACAACATAAGGATAAGACGAATGACAAACACAAAATCACAAACTTTCTCTGAGAAGCTTGCTTCTGCTTTCAACACTCTTGAGTCAAGGGGTGAAGTTATTGCCAAGGAGTACAAGGTGCTTGCAAATGCTGAGAAGCATTTAGCAAAGCGAACCAACGTGTTCGACACAGCCTTGGGTGAGCTTATGTTCGAACTCAAGTGTGAGCAAGACGGCAAGCGTATTCCAACCTCTAGGTTGCAAGATTGTGGTATTCACAACATACCAAAGCAACGTAGAGCCGATGCCTTGTTCTATGTAGAGAACAAAGCTGAGTGTGACTCAGTTGCTGAATCCTCAGAGAAAGGATTCACAAACATGAACGCTCTTGTGAAGGCTACGCAGAAAGCACGCAAGGCTGATGAGCCGAAGTCCGACAACGGACTAAGTGCTGAACAGATTGTCGAGAAGGCACTTGACCTATGCGACAAGCATAGCATCAGCCGTGAGCAATTCATGCTTGCCTTACGAGACAAGCTTGTTCCATCTCAGCCACAAGCTACTCTAAAGAGGGTAGCTTAATGCCAAAGCGAACTGTTCATGTAGGAACGCATAGTATCGGCTTTCGGAGTTCTATGCCTTCCTACGTTCAAGAGCGTGATGATACGCCACCCATCTATCGTGCTGGTATTATGCCGGCATGGGTGGCATCACATGAACAGAAGGAACGTGACCTTGACAATGGCAAGGCTGTGAACCTTTTGGATTCTATACTTAAAGTGTATTACGATAATAATACTTGATACTTTAGTGAAAGTATTATATATCGTTAAATACACATTAACCAAGTCCTACATCGGACTACAACATTTTGGAGATTAAACATGAAGACAATGCATTGCATAGATAGGGTTTCACCTTTCAGTGGTAACACCAACAGTATGTTCATGCTTTTGGACGTAGCTGACTACAACAATTGGCGTAGTGGTGGTGGTAACATACAAGACATCATGCCGTATCTGTCGGCTGATGAGCGTGAGTTCCTAATGACAGGCATCATGCCTGAAGAATGGGGTCAAGCATTTGGTGAGGAGGTGTAAGATGGATTTAGGAATGATATTAATCAGCATGGTTTTTGGCTATGCTTTGATATTTTTATTGATGCTGTTTTTAATTTGGAAGGACATGCCATGAAAGAAGACATCTTTAGTCTCACGCTTATATGCGCTGGGCTTATCATTTTAAATTTTGTATTTTAACCAAGTCCGACAACGGACTACAATTTGGAGAACCAACATGGTAACACCTACAAATCAAATCGTACTAACGTACAAAGATGGACGCACCATTTCCATTGTGCAAACAGCAGAGGGTACATACCCAGCTGGTAGCGAGTATGGGCATAGTGTAGAGGTATGGATTGATGGGCATGAAGAACCTAACATCAATCTTAATGCAGAGAACTTTATCAAGTATCTGCAAGATAACATGAAAGAAAAAAACACAAAGACAAACATAGCTGAATACCATTCAGCACTATCCAAGCTTAAAATGTGGAAATGAAAGGTGGCAATACATGAATAACTTTACAGTTAAACAAGCGTGGAGCGAAGTGGGTGGACTAAGCAAGCCATCTAAGATGCCTAGTTATGGCTACTCACTATCGGCTTTTCAATGCAAGATAGGTGCAAAGCTACGCAAGATACTCAACTCTACGTGTAAGAGCTGCTATGCGCTCAAGGGCAGATACGTATTCCCTAACGTGCAGAGTGCGTTGGACAATCGTTTGGACAAGGTGCTAAACAATCCTAATTGGGTTGACGCTATGGTGTTTCTTGTGCTGTGGTATTGCATCAAGACTAAGGTGTTCCGTTGGCATGATAGTGGTGACATACAAAGCGTGGAGCATCTACGTATGATTGCAGATGTAGCTGGGCGCACGACTGGTGTCAAGCATTGGCTACCCACAAGAGAAGTGGGCATGGTGAAAGAATACTTGCAGAAGTACGGTGAGTTTCCACCAAATCTCATAGTGCGAATTAGTGCTACTATGATTGATGGTGTGCCACACAAGTTCCATGAACACAGTAGCACCGTTGCATCTAGTGAAGACAAGGTGCTTGGATACCTATGCCCAGCACCCACACAAGGCAACAAGTGTGGTGATTGCAGAGCGTGTTGGGACAAGAGTGTACCCAACGTAACATATTTGGAGCATTAGTTGTGGTTAAATTACATTTAATAAACCCAATCGCAAAGGCATTGCTTGGCAATAGGCGTAAGCCACAAGTAGTGCCACCAAAGAAGGGCAAAGGCTCTTACAACAGAAAGAAAGAAAAGGAGAAGTTCAATGCGAAAGCAAGAAGTAATAACATTTCAGAAGATTAGCATTAAACGGAAGATAAAAAAGATTCACAAAGACGCTGACGTTAAGGCACAACGTAGGCTTAAGCAAAAGCTACGGCAACTATAGTATTGACAGTAGGCGTATTATGTGCAATAAGTGTATATGAGTAGCGTAACTAACCCCAAGTCCTACATCGGACTACAACAAACCAACTAAGAAAGGAGTCATATTATGACAATACAAACAATAAAATTTCACAAGCGTTCAACAGGCATGACTGGTCAAGTACTTGCATCACCCGAGATTGAGTATAAGCTGGCACGAGTAGAGAAAAGTTTCAAGGCTTTCTATGGTGTGTCTCTTGGAAGATACAAGCTTTACAATCTAGCATTGGATTTTGCTAGACAGAGCAAGACCATTGATGGTGGGTACATACAGTACTCAGCACAGGCAATCACAGGTATATTCCTAGACGCTATGCACAAGACATTGAGTGACAATCTCAAGAAGAAATCCGAAGGTGCATTGACTATTAGGATAGGCAAGAACACCGTTAGCAATATCCGTGACCTTGCACGACAAGGGCGTGGTAAAGCTAGGAAGGTAGCCTAATGCATTGGGACGTAGGTGTGCAAGTAGGTGAGGAACGTGGGCAGGTAACTGTCCACCCTCACCAAATAGAAAAGAGTGAGTGTTGGACGGCTGTCGAATTTGCTATGGCATTGACACAAGACCAACACCCAACAAAGAAAATTGAATTTATGTATGTAAAGGAGTGGTGGGAATGAATTGTAAACAAGGTATAAAAGTATTGAGTTTGTTTGACGGCATGAGTTGTACACAGATTGCACTCAATAGGCTAGGCTTGGACGTTGATGCCTATTACGCAAGTGAAGTGGACAAGTATGCTATACAAGTTACACAAGCAAACTTTCCAAATACAATCCAGCTAGGTGATGTGCGTAGTGTTTCACGAGTAACAATCAATACACCTATCGACCTTATCGTAGCTGGTAGTCCGTGCCAAGACCTATCGTTTGCAGGTAAGGGCAAAGGCTTGATAGAGGGTGAGCGTTCAAACTTGTTCTTTGAGTTTGTCCGTATACTTGAGGAGTTTCAGCCAAGATATTTTCTGTTGGAGAATGTCCGTATGAAACAAGAGTACCAAGACATCATATCGGATATGCTGGGTGTGTTGCCTACGGCTATCAATAGTAGCCTTGTGTCGGCACAAAGTCGCAACCGTTTGTATTGGACAAACATACCACAGCTAGGCTTGCCAAAGGACGAAGGCATAGTGCTGAAGGATATACTTGAAGACTTACCCTTTGAAGAGATACCTAACTATCTTAACAACGAGTGGTGTGGTAGAAAGCGTGGTGACTTGGTTAAGTCCGTAGAAGATGATAAAGCTAGTTGTCTTACAGCATCTATGTACAAAGGACAGATACCCACCTTTGTCAAGAAGCCTATTCATGTCGGTGACGCTACCAATATCAAAGGTTATGATGCTATCAAGCGTGTCTATCACGAAGATGGCAAGTCACCCACGTTAACCACTATGCAAGGTGGACACCGTGAGCCAAAGGTAGCTATCACTGGTGGCGCAATACGTGGTAGATACAAGGTGAATGGTGTGCGACAAGACCACAAGCATAGCGTAGCTGGTATGACTTCACAGCAGTTAGAGATTCGGCTAGATGAGAAGACTAACTGTCTTACTACGGTGCAGAAAGATAATGTGGCAGTAGACCCTACACATTGGCTGTATCGCAAGCTCAGTCCTTTAGAATGTGAGCGTTTGCAGACTGTACCTGACAACTACACAAACCATGTGTCCAAGACACAACGATACAAGATGCTTGGCAACGGCATGACCGTTGATGTCTTGTGTCACTTAATGAAGGAGATACAAGTATGATTAAATCAAAGCGAAGAAACATGAGGATTGGACTAGGTGCTGACATGGCAACTGTTCTTGAGGTTACAAACACGCACATTCTTGGTATGTTTGACAACCCCACGTTCAAGGACAAACCATATTTTACCATTGCGTATGACCAATATGACCCGGGTGGGTATCATCATGGACATTATGACTTGAACATGATAGACGCATGGAACTCACTACAAGAAAGGAGTAGCTAAATGAAAGCAATATTAATAGACCCAATGAATCAAGAAGTTAAAGAAGTTGAATATAGTGGAGACTATAAAGACATCTATAAACTAATAGAGTGTAGAACCTTTGACATAGTACGTATACCTGTGGGCAACGATGGTATATATATAGATGATGAAGGATTGTTTGCACCGATAAACAAACAACATTGGTTTACCTATCGTTACAACGCCCATGAGATGCATCAAAACATACCATTGGTAAACAAAGGTTTAGTAATTGGTTGTGATGATGAAGGTAATAGCATAGACTGTGATTCTACAGTTGACTCTATCAAGGCATCAGTAAGATGGGGATTGTACAGATGATAGCAGAAGCATTAATGTGCATGGCACTTAACATATACCATGAAGCTAAAAACCAATCCATGCTTGGACAGATAGCTGTCGGACAAGTGGTGATGAATCGTGTGGCAGATACACGCTTTCCCAACACCGTGTGCGAGGTGGTAAAGCAAGCTGTGACATACAAAGGCACAGACAAACCAGTGTTGCATAAATGTCACTTTAGCTGGTATTGTGATGGCAAGAAAGATGAACCTAAATTTGAGAGCGATGCGTGGTTTAGAGCAAAAGAGTACGCACATATTGTGCTGTCAGGTAGGATAGTTCTTGATGTAACACAAGGTGCTACACACTATCATGCTACATACGTGAGGCCAGCATGGGCAAAGACCAAGAAGAAAACCACACGTATAGACCGGCATATATTTTATAGATGGGAGTAATTATGGCAGAGAAAAAACGTAGTCCTACATCGGACTCCAAGATACTATACAAATATGCTACAAGAATCTTTGACAAAAGAAACAAACTAGCAGAGAATAAATCGCAACATCTGAACCATCAAGTCGATAGGTTTAGACAGAAAATAAAGGAGCAAGAATATGAAAACAAATAGAGGAGCATATGACGAACACTACAAACAACTAGAAGGTTTTACTATCAAGAAGTTTCTAGGTATGTCAGAAGAAGAATATGGAGATGGATTCCCCCAGTTTATAATAGGCAATGGGAGAGAAGACGTAATGATTGAAGTATCACAAGACCCAGAGGGTAATGGTGGTGGTTTCTTGTTTATATCAGAGGTGAAGAAATGAAAGCATATCATAATAAAGGATTTGGCATGGCATTTTTCGTAGTGTTCTTGCTGTTAATACCTCTGCCTATACTAGGACTATGGGCAGTCGATGGACAGGATTGGGTGGACAGATTTACTAACAAGTATTTCTCACCTTGGCAGTCAGAGTGTTGGGAAACAGCCAAGCATGAACGAGTATGTAAGGGTGACAACCAATGCAAATGGTTTAGGAACTTCTGCCATGACTGAGGGACAAGTATTATTATTGACTATGGTTTTAGTCATTGTGGTTACTCTTATAACAAACGCAGCGGTTTGGTTGGTACTACCATGACAGAGATTATAGTAGTATGGTGGCTGTTAGAAGTGTTAATTGTAATAATAGAAAGGATACCAACATGAACAGATTTATTGTAGATGAAGACCCAAAGATTATAGCAGAGTCGTTGTGTGACCAACACATAGTGAAGATGCCATTAGAAGAGGCCCAGATGTTATGCACTACGCTATGGCATCATGCACCCGAATATGCAGAGGAAAATGATTTGTATAAACCTGTGCATCAGAAACACCCTTGTACTTTGTGGGCTATGCATAGTAGAAGTAACTATATGTATGCTTATACTCTGTATATATGCATGCTAGGTGAGTATCATCATAGGTATGGTAAGTGGCATGGCGCAGGCAAACACAGCATTGCTTTATATAAAGGTGCTAAGTTTCTGCCCGAGCTGGGTATCACAAAACACCCACAATGTTTTAGTGGCATGGACGAACTAAAGACAGATGAGTTCCTACCTATCAATGCGTACCGTGCTTTCTATAGAGCAGACAAGCTAAAGTTTGCACGGTATAACAAGGGCAGAGATATGCCGGCATGGTTAGGAGAAGTTGCATGACATTACCAAGATATGTTAATCGAAGAGTGCATGACAATGGCATAGTATCTTATCGGTGGAATCCACCCAAAGAATTTATTACAAGTGGGTTGATGAAACGGATAGAGTTAGGTACAGATTTTCGTGAAGTGAAACGGCTGGCCTTAGAGTTGAACCAGCAAATAGATTCTGTCCGGGAATCAAGCAAGCCAAAAGAGTTGCGTCATAACGACACACTCTCAAAGCTTATAGACAGATACTATTTATCTAATGATTTCAGTATGTTACGAGAACAAACTAAGAAGGACTACGTGTATCTGATGTCAGTATTGGCTGACAGTTTAGGTGATAAACAGTATCAGAAAATAACAACCAAAGATGCAAAGCATTGTTACGAAGACTGGGTGACTCGTGGTGTACACTTTGCGAATCACATATGCACTTGTGCATCACGACTATACCGATTCGCTATTGACATGGAGTATGCCACAGTCAATCCGTTTGCTACAGTCAGACGTAAGACACCCACCCAGCGAAAAACTGTGTGGACAGAAGATGATTTACGAACGTTCCTAGATATATGCTACTCTAAATTTGAGTACAGAAACATAGGACTAATAGTACAGATGGCATACGAGTGGTGTCAAAGGCTTGGTGATATGAGGTCGTTGACTTGGGAGAGTCTTAATCTTGCAGATAAGAAACTGTATCTAGAGCAGAGTAAACGTAGAGCGCAAGTGACACTACCTATTAGCGACAACTTGGCAGAGATGTTAACAGAACAGAAGGCAGACTTTGGCTTTCAACCCTACGTATGCCCTCGTCCAAAGCCCACAGACGGCTTGTATCACCCTTACAGCATGGAGAGGTTATCAAAAGCTGGAAGGTCTATCATGCGCCAATGTGGGCTGTCTGAGGACTTACGCTTGATGGACTTACGAAGGACAGGCACAACAGAAATGGTAGAAGCTGGTGTAGGTATAGGTCAAATCATGGCTGTGACTGGTCACAGTAATCCACAATCAGTAAAGCCGTACATGAAAAATACATTTACAAGTGCAAATTATGCATTGACTACACGAAACATGCATGGTATAAGCACTTATAAGTGCAACACAGAAGAGTGATATTATATGATTAATATATATAACATTGTAAGTGATTTAAATTTACCTAATGGTGAGACAAAACGTATGGATTGTCCTAACTGTGGTGGCGTGAAGACCTTTACTGCTACCAATAATATGGGTTCATTAGTTTGGAATTGCTACAAAGCTACTTGTAACATTAGAGGTGGTACTCGTGTACATCTATCCGTAGATGATATACGTGCCGGCTTTAGTGGTGCAGAAAAGTTTGCAGAAGATACATTTGATTTGCCTATCTATATCGTTCCACACAACAACGATGTAGAAACGTGGGCGTATGAACAATACGGACTTGACGCAGAAAAGCTTGGCTTGATGTACGATGTCAAGGATAACCGTGTTGTATTCCCTATCATCCATAACAACAATACTGCTGACGCAACAGGTCGTGCGCTCGGAAAAAGGTTGCCAAAGTGGAAAAAATATGGGAATAGTGGCTTGCCATACTCTTATGGGTGTGGTAAGGTAGCTGTGGTTGTTGAGGATTGCATAAGTGCTGCAGTTGTTGGTAATGATGTTTGGTGTGGGGTCGCTGTGTTGGGAACATCTTTATCCGAATCGCACAAGAGGTACTTGTCGCAATTCTCAACAGCCGTCATTGCATTAGACCCCGATGCATTACCAAAGACTTTGCAGTTTGCGAAGGAACTAAGAGGACATGTAGATAATGTCCGTGTATTACGATTAGCCGATGATTTAAAGTACCGTAACCCAATTGATTTTGAAAACCTAACTAACATAGGAGACCCTAAATGGAATTAGCCTTAATACGTAGTCTTATGGACAAGACGTTCTACGATGACCATCGTGGTGCGAAGTGTCCCGACAGACTATTCAGTAAGGATGTTCGCAAGATAAAGCAAGCTATCAATCGTGCAATGGAAAGATATGAACGCTCCGTTACACCTGATGAGATAGAAGCTTTGTTTATGTCGGACAATCCTACGTTGACTACGGCACAGAAACAAGCGTATGCAAGTTTGTTTGCTCAAGTTAAACGTGAAACACCTTTGGGTGGAGACATAGCCCAAGAGGTTCTGTCTAAATTATTCCAACAAATAGTTGGAGAGGATGTAGCGAACATCGGATTCGATATGGTGAACGGTACATCTACTAGCCTAGAAAAGTTACGCACTTTACTAGAGCAGTATGGTGATGACTTTACACCAAACCTAAACATACAATGGGAAGACATCAGTATTGAAACGCTCATGGCAAAGGCAGAGCTAGAAGCAAAGTGGTCATTTAATATTGCACCCATCACACGTAAGATAGAAGGTGTGTCCGGTGGACAACTCATAGAGGTTGGTGCTAGACCAAACACAGGTAAGACATCGTTTCATGCTAGTCTTATCGCAGCTCCGGGTGGGTTCGCATCGCAAGGCGCACGTTGTATAGTGCTGTGTAATGAAGAACCACCTCACCGTGTTGGTGCTAGATACCTTACAGCTGCAAGTGGCATGTCTGCTCGTGAAGTGCGAGACAATATACAGAAAGCCAAAGACGCTTACGAACCAGTTAAAAGAAACATCATGTTGAAAGAAGCTGGTGGCAGAGATATGGCATGGGTAGAGTCCGTATGTAAATCGTACAATCCTGACATACTCGTACTAGATATGGGTGATAAGTTTGCTGTGCAAGGTGGGTTCGCTCGTCTTGATGAAGCACTAAAAGCTAACGCTATACATGCACGAAGTATTGCGAAGCAGTACGACTGCGCTGTGTTCTATATGTCACAGTTGTCTGCTGAAGCAGAGGGCAGAACTATACTCAATCAGTCCATGATGGAAGGCTCACGTACAGGCAAGGCAGCAGAAGCTGACCTTATGTTTCTGATAGCCAAGTCTCCATCTGTAGAAGGACAAGAAGAGGAGAGTCCATTACGGCATGTAAATATAGTAAAGAATAAGTTGAATGGCTGGCATGGTATGGTAAACTGTGAACTTAATTATTTGACAGCGAGGTATGAAGGATGAAGTTAACTATTGATGTAGAGAATACAGTCACACATCGTGACGGTAAATTACACTTAGACCCCTTTGAAGCTGGCAACTCTTTAGTTATGGTCGGTTTACTATGGGATAGTGGCGAAGAAAAGATTGTTGTGTTTGACCACAGCGATAAAGAGCCTACAGAAAATGGGCATAAGATTGTACAAGACGCATTGGATAGTGCTAGTGTCATCATATGTCACAACGCTGCGTATGATTTAATGTGGTTGTGGGAGTCTGGCTTTAAGTATGACGGTGCTGTGTTTGATACTATGCTAACAGAGTATGTGCTTCAGCGTGGAGTTAAGCAACCCCTATCGTTAGAAGCATGTGCTGAACGATACAAGTGTGACACAAAAAAGGAAGACACACTCAAGCAGTATTTTGCAAAGGGTTATAGTGTAAGGGATATTCCCTTTGACGAGTTATGCTCATACTTATCAGCAGATATACATGCTACCCAACAACTATCAGATAGTCTGTGGTTTAAATTAAATACAACCAAGTATAATAATTTGATGGACACACATGTATTGACTAACCAAATATGTGTAACATTAGCACGTATATATCAACGTGGATTCAAGGTGGACTTCAATGCTCTACGTGAGGTACGTGTTGAGTTTGAGAAGGAACGTAACGACTTACAAGATACGTTGCAGAAGCAAGTGCGTATTCTTATGGGTGACACGCCTATTAATCTTAATAGCCCTGAACAATTATGTTGGGTAATCTACGGAAGAAAAGTTAAAGACAAAGACTATTGGGGTCAGAAGATAGACCCATACATGACTGATTACGAGTTCCGTAGTTTGATAGCCGAAGGCACTACAAGAATATTCAAGACAAAAGCCAAGCAATGCACTACGTGTAATGGTAATGGAAAAATAAGGAGAACAAAGAAGGATGGAACACTATTTTCAAAGCCCAATAACTGCAAGGTATGCAACAGCGCTGGCTATATTCTTGATAATTTATCTACTCCAGCAGGTCTTAGATTCAAACCACCGAGTCCTAAGTGGGCTAGTGCGAATGGTTTTAGCACGAGTAAAGTTAATCTTCAGACGTTAGAAAGCGCAGCAAAGTCTAGAGGTATGACCGATGCTGTAGACTTCTTATCTAAAGTTCGTAGACTATCAGCAGTAGAAACCTATCTATCGTCTTTCATTGATGGTATATCTACACACATCAAACAAGATGAGATGCTACATGTTAGATTATTACAGCATCGCACATCTACTGGTAGGTTTAGTGGTGCTGACCCCAACATGCAGAACATGCCTAGAGGTGGTACATTTCCAGTGAAGAAAGTCTTTGTGTCTCGTTGGAGAGAAGGCAAGATACTTGAAGCTGACTTTGCACAACTAGAGTTCAGAGCTGCTGCATTTTTGTCACAAGACGCAGTAGCTATGAAAGAAATAGAAGATGGCTTTGATGTGCATAGTTATACGGCTCAAGTTATTAGCGATGCAGGCCAGCCAACAGACAGAACCACAGCGAAGGCGCATACGTTTGCACCTTTGTATGGTGCTAGTGGGTTCGGTAGAACAAAAGCTGAAGCTACATACTACAAACATTTTGTTGATAAGTATAAGGGTGTAAGAAAATGGCACGACAAGTTAGCTAAAGAAGCATTAAATACTGGTATGATTACGATACCATCGGGCAGACAATTTAGTTTCCCGGATGTAAAACGCAGTTCAAGTGGTAGAGTGTCGCACCTAACTCAGATAAAGAACTACCCTGTACAAGCATTTGCTACAGCAGACATTGTGCCTGTGGCATTATTACACATAGAGAAATTATTGAAGGACGCTAAATCATGTATAGTAAATAGCGTTCACGATAGTATAGTTATTGATGTGTTTCCATCAGAGGAAGAAAGAGTAATTAGTATTATTAAAGCAACTAATAATGACCTACCATCTCTCTTATATACAAGGTGGGGAGTTAAATTTAATGTTCCATTATTGTTAGAAGCAAAGATTGGTACTAATTGGCTTGACACCAAAGATGTTCAATGATATAACTAAGCATTACAAAAACTCAAAGAAAGGAGTAAACATATGACAACACAAGTAACAACAATCGACACAAATAATTATGCAGCAATGGCGAAAGCTATGGGCATAGCATCTGAGTCTGGCTCAGATAAGGCAAAGGCAAGCACACTTGCTCGTCTGCGACTTAACCATTCACCTATTATGGGTGAAGCTGAAGTAAATGGTAAGACAGTAAACATGGAAGTAGTAGCTGGTGGTACATACAAGTTAGAGATACCCGATACAGCTACATACTACGCTCCCTCTGTTAAGATTAGACCTTATCTACAAAGGTTTATGTACAAGAGATTTGTCAAGGGTATGGGGGACAAGCCCAACAAGTATATCAAAACTGTTATGGCAGATAACTTGAATACTGACTTGAAAGACAACGATGGTGGATTCAACTGTGGCAAACCTGCGGGTTATATCCAAGACTTCAAGGCATTGCCGGAGAAGACACAAGAGTTAATCAAGCAGATTAAACGAGTGCGAGTGATATTGGGAACGGTTGATTTAGTAGATGCAACCACAGATAGTGGTGAGCCTATCTCCATCACTAACAAGCCGTTCATTTGGGAGATTGAAAACAGAGATGCTTTCAAAGATGTTGGTGTAGTATTCACTAAACTAGCAAAGATGAAGCGTCTGCCTGTGCAACATCTAATTACGGGTGTCACAGAGGAGAGAAAGTTACCAAATGGTAATAGTTTTTTCCTACCTTCAGTCTCCCTCGACTTAACCAACACTATTGATTTAACGGAAACTGAGCAGAATAACTTTGGCGATTTCATGTCATGGGTTCAAAACTACAATGAGTATATCATTGATGCTTGGACAGATAGGTCTCGCCCTAAAGAGGATATTGGCTCGGACATACTAGATGATATAGTGGACATCGAAGAGGATGACATTCCAATATGATAAATCACATGTTGAGCAATAACCCTTTTGAAACTCATGGTATTAAGCATCTATCTCCGAGTAGTATAAATACTTATATAAGTGACCCACCTATGTGGGTCGCTAGGTATTTGTTTAATATTAAGTCTTCTACTGGACCGGCAGCAATACGTGGTATAGCTACTGAATTTTCTTTAGCTAAGAAGTATGAAGAAGGTGAGTTTGATTACGAAACATTAGAAGCAAAGTTTATTACTTTGTGTGCTGAGTCTATGGTAAATCTAAAAGACAAGAAAACTGAGAAGGAGAAAAAGCTACTAAAAAACTTTGGAGAAGTTATTGATGAAAACTTTAAATATAAGAATTTAAAGAGTTATCAAGAAAGAGTTGAGGTACAGCTTGAAGATTTACCAATACCCATCATGGGTTATGTAGACTTTAGGTTTGAAAATAAAATTGTAGACTTAAAAACCACAACTAGGATGCCTTCTCAACCTACAGAAGCGCAGAAAAGGCAGATGGCATTTTATTCTATGGCTTATCCAAACAATAGTTTAGATTTATTTTTTGCCACACACAAAGACTACAAAAAGTTTGCTCTAAAAAATCTAGAGGAGTATAAAAAACAGTTGGAAAAAGTAGCCTATAGTATACAAAGATTCTTATCAATTAGCAATGATAAGTATGAACTAGCTTCTTTCGTTTATCCTAACTTTGACTCTTGGACATGGAGTCACAAGATGAAAGAAGAAGCTAAGAAAATATGGAACTAAAAGAAAGGAGTACACACATGGAACAGTATGATGATTTAAAAGCCGAAATAAAAGAGTTGGAAACACAACTAGCAGAAAAGAAGAAAGAGTATCGTGAGTTAAAAACCGCAGGTCTGAGGGCAGCAATTGAAGCACAACGAGAAGCAGAGAAGCATGTTAGGGAAGAACTAAAGTCTCTTGGCTATCCTACTAGCTACTCATGGCTCAGAACTTCTACCTTCTAGACATGTCTCCCCACAGATTATTCCGTGCATCTCGGAAGATGGGGTATCGTAGTGGGCTAGAGCTTTCCGTATCTGAAGCACTCAAAGAACAAAATATTAATTTTGATTACGAGTCAATAAAGATTGAGTGGGAAGACCTAGCCTACAGAACATACACACCTGACTTCATATTACATAATGGTATTATCATTGAGACTAAAGGTATGTTTACAGCTGCAGATAGGCGCAAACATTTAGCCGTAAAGAAGCAACATCCCAAACTAGATATTCGTTTTGTGTTTGAAAATAGTAAACGTAAATTACGCAAAGGTGCAAAGTCTACCTACGCTGAATGGTGTATGCGATACGACTTCCTTTACCATGATAGAATCATACCAGAAGAATGGACAAAGAAGAAAGGAAAGAAGAAACATCCTACCTTCATTACATTCAAAGGTACAAAAATAAAAAGGAGATAAATATGAAGTTATCAGAAATGTCAGAGGTTGACAAAAACGATTTTGTAATTCGTCTTAGACCGTTTCAATACGACAACGGTGAATGGACAGGTGACGTAGATATATGCATAGTCACACAAGAAAAGAATGATTTAATAACAGAGGACTATGAAGAACTTATGCACCTATCTAGAATGATAGCTGCGAGTGTTCCTTTAATGGAAAAGAATCAAGAGTTACGTGAGCTTATACATAACATTGTGAAGCGTACATCGGATAATAATTTAGAAGTTACTTACCCTAGAGAGGTAAATAAGATTGACAAGAAAGACAATATCATTACAATAGATTTCAAGGGTAAGAAACCAAATGGGAGTGATGAATGACAGACAATGTAAACAGTCCACCACACTATAATAAAAGTGGTATAGAGTGTATAGATGCTATAGCCGCAGCCACAGATAGTGGCTTTGAGTTTTATCTTCAAGGAAATATTCTTAAATACATTTGGAGATATCGCTACAAGAACGGCACAGAAGATTTGAAAAAGGCTCAGTGGTATTTAAATAAGTTAATACAAGAAGTAGAAGGGTATTACGATGAAGATAAAAGTTAAAGTATTTCTGTCTCTTCTTTTAGATGGAGATGAGTATAGAGTTCCTGCAGATGGAGATGTATCCGAAGAACTTGGTGGAGCAATACAAGAAATAATACACGACATAGACGGAATAAAAGTTCAATCAATTAAAATAATACAAGAGGATAAAGATGAATAATACATTACCAACAGACTACCAAAACTTTATTGCATTATCACGCTATGCAAGATGGAAGGAAGACGAACAAAGAAGAGAAACATGGTCTGAAACAGTAGGCAGATATGTAAATTATATATCTAATCATGTGAAGAAGAAGCACTCCTACGAACTAGGAGAGGGATTGAAGTATGAATTAGAAGAAGCGTTAATAGGATTAAATGTCATGCCTAGTATGAGGGCATTGATGACGGCTGGTCCGGCATTGGATAGATGCCATGTTGCTGGGTACAACTGTGCGTACATACCTGTAGATAGTCCACGAGCATTTGATGAAACTATGTATGTGCTTATGTGTGGTACGGGTGTTGGATTCTCTGTGGAAAGAGAAAACGTAGATAAACTACCTATAGTAAACGAACACTTTGAGAAGAGTGACACAGTAATTAAAGTTGCAGACAGTAGACCCGGATGGGCAAGAGCCTTACGAGAAATGATAGCAATGTTATATGCAGGACAGATACCACAATGGGATGTATCAGAGGTTAGACCTGCGGGTGCAAGACTTAAAACATTTGGGGGTCGTGCGAGTGGCCCTAAACCTTTAGAAGAATTATTTGAGTTCTGCATAGAGAAGTTTACACAAGCAAAGAACCGTAGGTTATATCCACTAGAGTGCCATGACCTAATGTGTAAGATAGGTGAGGTTGTAGTTGTAGGTGGTGTCCGTAGGTCTGCACTAATATCTTTATCAAATCTTGGTGATACACAAATGCGACATGCAAAGTCTGGTCAGTGGTGGGACAATGAGGGACAACGTGCGTTGGCTAACAACAGCGTAGCGTATAAGTTCAAGCCTGACATGGATACATTTATGCGAGAGTGGCTGGCCTTATACGAGAGTAAGTCTGGTGAACGAGGTATATTCAATAGACAGTCAGCTATCAATCAAGCAGCAAAGAACGGTAGACGAGATACAAACCATGAGTTTGGTTGCAATCCGTGTAGTGAGATAATACTACGCCCATATCAGTTCTGTAATCTCACAGAAGTTGTTGTTAGAGAAACAGATACAGAAGAAAGCTTAGTTAGAAAAGTTAAGTTAGCTACTATTCTTGGCACGTTCCAATCCACTCTTACAGATTTTAAATACTTACGCAAGATATGGAAAGACAATACAGAAGAAGAAAGATTGCTAGGTGTATCTCTAACTGGCATTATGGATAGCGCACTAACAAGTGGTAGAAGTCCTCGTATTGGAAAAAACATTGAAGGGTTGCTAACAAGACTACGTGACGTAGCTGTAAAGACAAACAAGGATGTAGCGTCTAAGCTAGGTATACCTCAGTCTACTGCTGTCACAACAGTCAAACCAAGTGGAACTGTAAGTCAGTTAGTAGATAGTGCGAGTGGTATTCATGCACGACACAACGAACATTACATAAGAACTGTACGTGGTGATAACAAAGACCCACTTACTAAGTTTATGATGGCGCAGGGAATACCACATGAGCCTGATGTTATGAAACCAGACAGCACTACAGTGTTTAGCTTTCCTATGAAACCACCATCAAGTGCTGTGTGTCGCAAAGACATGTCAGCCATAGAACAGCTAGACATATGGCTGATGTATCAGAAGCATTGGTGTGAACACAAACCATCTGTCACTATCTCTGTCAAAGAAGATGAATGGCTAGAGGTAGGCTCTTGGGTATACAATAACTTTGATGACGTATCGGGCATAAGCTTTCTACCATTCAGTGAACATACATATAAACAAGCACCTTATCAAGACTGCGACAAGAAAGAATATGAAGATACATTATCTATCATGCCAAAGAATATTGATTGGACAAAGCTATCTGATTACGAGAAAGAAGACACAACTAAATCAGCACAAACATTTGCATGTTCGGGTGACAGTTGTGAGATAGTGGATATAGGTGCATGATATGTCAGTATTTATAATATATGCAACAGTTCTTGCAAGTAACATGGTAAATGTGATAGAGTACAAAGGTACTTCTTTTAGAACACAGACCGATTGTATTCAATATTTACAGGAGCAGAACACGCACATTAATCTTACCTTGCAACAACATCTTGAAAAGGAAGAACCCAATTCAACCGTGTTGTTTATTGGATGCTCTGAGAGGAGTAAGTTACCTAATAATGATACATTAACATAAGGAGATATTGTATGGAAAATTTAGAGCCTAGTACAGAGAATCGTAAAAAGTTTGACATTGACCTTGAGTATGGTAAAGTTAGAGAACAGCTTGTAGCTGATATGTTACAAGATAAAAAGATAGAGGTAAAAAGTGAAAGAGACATATGGCAAAAAACAGGAAACATCGCAATCGAATACGAATCTTATGGTAAACCAAGTGGCATCAACGCTACGGAATCAGATTACTGGTTTCACAACTTATGCATTGGTGACGATGTATTTGCAACGGTTGTTTTCAAAACGAAAAACTTAAAGAGAATCATAAACAACTTGGACTACAAGAGGTCTGTTGCTGGTGGAGACCACAACGCATCAAAGATGTATCTACTTAATTTGAAGAAGTTATTTTCTTCAGATGTAATCAAGGCGTTTAAGGAGAACGAGAATGAACTTGCAAGCTGAAGCTACGCAGTGGCTAGAAAGGAGAAACAAAAATATGACATTCGCAGAGTATGAAGAAACGGTAAAGAAAACAGCCATATATCCATCATCACATAAAATACTATACCCAGCACTAGGGTTAGCAGGTGAAGCTGGTGAGGTAGCCAATAAAGTAAAGAAGTTAATACGAGATGGGTTTGATAAACAACCAAAGGATTGGCGAGAGAGACTCGCTAGTGAGATTGGAGATGTGCTATGGTATTGTGTCGCATTATCCAATGACCTAAACGTACCCATATCCACCGTTGCAAAGGGCAACATGGATAAGTTGTTATCAAGATTTGAGAGAGGTACGTTGGGTGGTTCGGGAGATAAACGCTAATTATTTAGCTAATATTCTCCCTATGTTTACGGCTCGTCTATAATGATTTACATTTGGTTCTTCTTCCACCATTTCTATTATAGACTTGCCGTACTTTTCCATATAGTATTCGTTAGCCAAGCTTTCTTGTATGTCTGTAAGTTTAGAAAACTGCGCTCTATCAAACGGTGTGTAAGATTTATCAGTTGTTCTTTTTGCTTCATGTTCGGCAAGCAATTTAGATTGCGCTCTTAATCTCTTTAATTGTTTATTAATCTCAGCACGTTTATTTGCTTCACTTAATCCTTGATATTTTTCTGAAAGCACTAGGGCAGATATTCTTTTCTCTACTCTAGCTCCCATATATTTCTTGACAAGAGCATCAGCCGTCTTGTCACCACTTCCGGGAACAATCTCAAACCTCTTCATACCAAGTCTAGTAAACTCTTCCTCTGCTGGATTACGTTTAGCTTCTTTACGTAGACCTGTAATCTGCCCTATCAGTGGGCTTTGTCTATAAATGTTGCCCTCTCTTGTAGGACTCTCTACCGGTGGCAACTCTTTAGAAAATTCAGGTAGGTCTTTCTTTATGTAATTACTAAAGGCAGACGTAAATCTTTCCTCTAAGTTAACTCCATCTGCTTGGCTTGGGTCTCTGACAATCGCAGCTTCTGTATCATAAGATGCTTGTATATCTCTAACCACACGAGCTGGTGTTAAGAAGCCACCAAATAACTCGGCAGAATATCCACCCACTATCTCAGCC